>Ga0155611_168_pt1 | contig 16444 bp, 16 predicted proteins | sample RifCSPhighO2_12_FD_107268 | JGI IMG/M metagenome (GOLD analysis project Ga0155611, IMG submission 107268) | Chlamydiae bacterium RIFCSPHIGHO2_12_FULL_27_8
GATAAAGAGGCATTGAAGCAGTTAGTGTTTTTCCTTCCCCGGTCTGCATCTCTGCTATATTTCCATAATGCATTGCTATAGCACCGATCATCTGAACGTCATATGGAATCATGTCCCATTTCTGATTGTATCCTGATATATGAAATTCCTGACCTACCAATCTTCTGCATATATTTTTTACAAGAGCAAAAGCTTCAGGCAAAAGAGCTTCTAATGTTTCGCCATTATTGTATCTTTTTTTAAATTCAGATGTTTTAGATAAAACTTCTTCTTCACTTAGCTTTTGATAGCCGTCTTCAATTTCATTAATTAATTTTACGGTTTTAAAGTATTTTTTAATCTTTCTAGACTGATGAGTTCCGAAGATTTTTTTAAGCAAACCTAGCATTTTATAGACTCATTATTTTGTTATTATTTTATAGTAATTAATTTTTTATCTCAAGCTATCTTTAGTAGTAAGTAAAGATAAAAAATTTAATTTAAATGTTTAATTATTACATGTATATATTAATTTTTTTAATTTAAATTTTTTTTTGTTATTTATATTTTTTTCTTAAATTAGTAAAATATCTAAATAAAATTTGAAATTTGGTAAAAAATGTTAGAAGGTAGAAATCTTAAAATAAGAGCTATGAGAGACATAGATCTGCCTTCTTTGTATTTATTGATTGAAAAATCATATGTTCAAAATGAGTTTTTTATTAATAATTTAGAATCAGAGTACCATTTTAAAGAAAATTTTCTAAAAGACGGCTTTTGGTCTGAACATAGACAATTTGCTGTTATTACCAATTTAAAAAATGAAATTATAGGTTCAATTTATATGCAAAAATCGAATATTTTTGATTTTTGTGATCTAAAATATATTATTTTTGAAGAAAAAAATAGAGCTAGAGGGTACACGAAAGAAGCTTTATTTATTTTTTCAAATTTTCTTTTTTTGAAAAAAAATATAAATAGAATTCAGCTTGCCATTCCAAATTATCATAGAGCTTCAATAGCTATTGCACAAAAATGTTTTTTTACTTTTGAAGGTATTGCAAAAGAAGCAATGTATTTTAATGGTGAGTATTTAGATTTATGCATATATTCAAAACTTAAAAGAGATCTTGCTAAAAATTAAACTAAAATAATTTGCAGATAGGACAATTTTCTTTTTTATGTGATTTTGCTTTGCAAAATTCTCTTCCAAACAAAATAAATTGAAGATGTAGTTTTTTCCATGATTTTTTTGGAAAAATTTCTTTTAAATCTTTTTCAGTTGTTTTAACAGTTTTTCCATTTGTGAGTCCCCATCTTTTAGAAAGTCTATGAATATGAGTATCTACAGGAAATGCATCTTTATTAAATCCCTGGATCATTACAACTGAAGCTGTTTTATGTCCTACTCCCGATAGTGATTCCAGATCTTCAAAAGTATCCGGAACTTTTCCGTTATATTTTTCTAAAATGATTTTAGAAAGATTTTTTAAAGCTTTAGCTTTAGTTTTATAAAGGCCTATAGGTTTAATAATGTTTTCAAGTTCATGTAAATCAATTTTTACAAAATCTTTAGGAGTAGAAGCTTTTTTAAAAAGTGTTTTTGTTATTTCATTTACTTTTTTATCTGTAGCTTGTGCAGATAATACTACCGCAACTAAAAGCGTAAAAACATCGCTATGATCTAAAAATATCTTGGGATTTGGATATAATTTATCTAAAATTTTACAAATTATTTTTGCTTTTTCTTTTTTTGTCATTTTCCAATACAAAAGTTTTTGAAAATTGAAGATAAAATATCTTCAGTAATGTCAAAACCTATTATATCGTTTAAAGAATTTAAACAAAGTCTCATATCAAAAGAGAGAAATTCAGCAGAAATTTTTTGTAAATTTTCTCTGACATGTTTTAAATGTAAAATTGCTTTGTCTAAAGCATTTTTATGTCTTTGGTTTGTTAATAGAAGATCTTCTTCAAAAATATTTGGATTATTTAAAGAGATACTTTCGATTAAATCTTTTAGTTTCTCTATATTTATTTTTTGTTTTGCAGATATTTCAACTATATAATCGTGTTTTATTTCTTTTAGAGGTTTAGAAAGATCAATTTTGTTCCATGCTATTATAAATTTTTTATTTTTTAATAATTTTAAAAGTTTTTTTTCTTCTTCATTTATTTGTTTTGTAGAATCCAAAACTAAAATATTTATATCAGCTTCTTTCAAAACTTTTTTAGATCTTGCAATACCTTCTTTTTCAATAAGAGCGTTTGTTTTTCTAATTCCGGCAGTGTCTACAATTTTATATGATAAATTTCTAATAGTTATAAATTCTTCTAAAACATCCCGTGTAGTTCCGGCTATATTTGTAACTATAGCTCTATCTTTTTTTAATAAAGTGTTTAATAAGGAAGATTTTCCGACATTTGGAGGCCCGATTATTGCTAAAGTTAGGCCTTCTTTGATTATTTTTCCATCATTATAAGTTTGAGAAAGATTTTGCATTTTATTCAATACTTGATCGATATCATTTTCCAAATCTTGAAAAGATTTAAATTCCAAATCTTCTTCCGGAAAATCCACCCAAGCTTCTAAAATTCCTGCGATATCTATAAGTTCTTTTTGAAAGTTTTTAATTTCTTGAAAAAGAGCCCCTTCAAGATTTTTTTTTGCAGCTTTTAGGGAGGCTTCATTATTTGCGGAGATTAATTCTTCGATAGCTTCAGCTTGTGTTAAATCAATTTTTTTATTCAAAAAAGCTCTAAGAGTGAATTCTCCCGGTTTTGCTTGTCTTGCTCCGGCTTTTAAAACTCTTTCAAAAACCTTTCTTGTTATTAAAATACCCCCATGGGCATTTATTTCAATAATATCCTCACCTGTATAGGTATTTGGACCTCTTAATACTGAAAGCATTACCGTATCAATAATATTTTTTTCTTCATCTAAAATTTTTCCGAAATGAAGAGTATTAGATTCTAAATTAGAAAGATTTTTTGAAAAAAATGTATTTGCTATTTCTATCGAATCTTTTCCGGATAGTCTAATTATAGAAATAGCACCTTTCCCAAAAGCAGTAGAAATAGCTGAAATAGTATCTTGATAATAACTTGTCATAAAATTTATTTAAATTTATTAAAAATATTATCCCATAATATATTTTCCGGAATCAATTTAAATATATATTTTAATGGTAAGTTCCTTAATATTAGTTTATTGTAAATGTCTTGATTTTTAATGGTCAAAAATTTACCATTCAGTGGTGAATAATTAACCATTAAATGGTGAAATATATGTTTAATAGATTTTTAGAACGTAAGTTATTGGAAATGATAGACTTTTTTCCAATAGTATTGTTAATGGGACCAAGACAATCCGGCAAGACTACATTAGTGAAAATGATTAAAGATATAAAAGAATATACTTATGTCACTTTTGATGATTTAAAAATTGCGGCTAGTGCTAATAGTGATCCGTTAGGTTTTGTTTCCCAATTAAAGCTTCCTGTGATTATTGATGAAGTGCAAAAATGTCCGGAAATTTTTCATGCTATCAAGCAAAAAGTTGATGAAAACAGAAAGGCTAGCATGTTTGTTTTAACAGGATCGGCTAATCCTTTGATGATACCAAAAATTTCCGAATCATTATCAGGCAGAATAGGGTTGATAAATTTATGGCCATTATCATTTGGTGAGATTATAAGAAAACGAGAAAAATTTATTGATCAAATTTTTAATGAAAATTTTTCATATCAAACAATTAAAAAAATTACAAAAAATGAATTAATTTTAAGATTTATAAAAGGAGGTTTTCCAACAATTCAACAAGATCTTTCATTTGAAATGATTAATGAATGGTGTAATTCATATTTAACGACAATACTTCAAAGAGATATTAAAAATTTAGCAAATATTGAAAAGGTTAGCGATCTATCCAACTTAATGCAATTTCTATCAATTAGAAGTTCTAATTTAATTAATTTTTCAGAACTTTCAAGGACGAGTAAAATTGCAGGATCAACTTTAAAAAGATATTTAAATTTATTGCAGACACTTTTTATTATTTATTTTCATCAGCCATGGCATAATAATTTAACCAAAAGACTTGTAAAGGCAACGAAATTATATTTAGTTGATACAGCTTTATTGATCAATATCTTATCTATCGATCAAAAAAGATTAGAAATGGATTCTAATCTTTTTGGTCAAATTTTAGAAAATTATATTTCTATAGAACTTCATAAAATTGCTATTTGGTCTAAAAAAAATATAAAATTTTATCATTATAGGAATCAAGGCGGCGAAGAAATTGATATAATATTAGAAAGTTCATTAAAAGAAGTTGTAGCAATAGAAATTAAGGCCTCTTCAAATGTAAAGCCTGATGATTTTAAAGCAATTAAAAATCTTCAAAATCAAATCAAAGATAATTTAATAAAGGGAATAGTTTTGTATATGGGCGATCAAATTATTCCTTTTGGAAAAAATCTTTATGCGATGCCGATAAATTCGCTTTGGGATCTTTAAATCTTTTGTAAAGCTTTAGTGATAAGCTGACTTAACGTTAAATCTTTTTCATCTTTTGTGATGGACTGAACTGCTTTATTTGCCTGAGAGACGGAATAACCTAAATTCATAAGGGCATTAATGGCATCTGAAATTAAATAATTTTGTGTTTTAGATTGATTTGAAATAATTTTTGTATCTAAAACTTTAAATTTATCTTTGAGTTCTAAAATTAGTCTTTCTGCAGTTTTTTTTCCTACATGTGGAATTTTAGATAGAAGTTTAACGTCTGCATTGGAAATTGCTGAATATAAATTTTCGATATCAAGATAGCTGAGAATCAGGATAGCAGTTTTTGCACCTATTCCAGAAACGGAAATCAAAATTTCAAAAATATCTTTTTGAAGTTTTGTTGAAAAACCGTATAAAGTATGGGAATCTTCTTTTACTGCCAAATATACATAAACTTTTAAATTTTCTGAATTTTGTAGTTCATTTTGAAAAGATTGGGGAACGAAAATTTTATATCCGATTCCATTTACATCTAAAATAACTTTTTGATTATCTATTTCTACAACTTTTCCAATAAAATATTCAAACATTTTTGTACCTTATTTTTTCTAAAAAATTTATTTCATGAGCATGGCAAATAGCTAAAGCAAGAGCATCTGCAGCATCTTCCGGGGTTGGAATTTTTTCTAAATTCAAAAGCATTTTAATCATTTTCTGAACCTGTTCTTTTGAAGCTGCACCATTACCTACAACAGAAAGTTTTGCTTTCTTTGGTGCATATTCAAATATAGGAATATTATTTTTTTCAGCTGCTATTATAACAGAACCTCTTGCCATTCCAAGTTTAATTGCTACGCTTATATTTTTTTTTACAAATTGTGTTTCAATAACAACAGAATCAGGTTTAAATTTTTCAATCAGTTTTTCAACTGAAGAAAAAATAACGAAATATTTTTTTGTTAAAGTCATTGAAGGATTTGGTTTAATTGCTCCATAGTCTAAAGCTAAGTAATTATTTCCTTCCACTTTTACAATCCCATAACCTGTAATTTTTGTTCCGGGATCAATTCCAATTATAATAGGCAATATTTTTTCCAAATTTTCTTAAGTAAATTTAAATACCATAATCTGATAAATTTATCTTTATATTTTCTATTTTTCCCAAAACATAGGAAAGAAAAGTAATAGAATAATAAAATATTCTAGTCTTCCAAGAAGCATTAAAAAACCGGAAAGAAGTTTTGAAAGAGGATGCATAAATGCAAAAGATGTAGCCGGGCCTGCGACACCGAAGGCAAAACCTACATTATTAAGCATGCATGCAACAGAGCTTATAGAAGATTCCAAATCAATATGATTAAAAGAATATATTAGTGTTCCAATTATACTAAATCCGAAAGCTAAAATAAAAAATGAAAGAACTGTGCTTGCAGTATTTAAATCAATTTGTTTTTTCCCGATTCTAACAAATCTAACTAATGAAGGTCTAAATATTGATTCCACTTTATTTTTTAGAATTTTATGGAGTATATAAAATCTTGATGTTTTAATTCCTCCGCTTGTAGATCCGCTCATTCCGCCGATATACATTAAAAGAAGTAAAATTAATTGTGTTCTCCATGGCCAGTAAGAAACATCTGTTGTTACAAATCCTGTTGATGTTTGGGCGGAAATAGCATGAAAAGTTCCGTCTCTTAAAGCTCGCATAAAATTATATGTTCCATTTTCCGCTCCTTCTAAAGAAATAGCTTGAGCTCCTACTAATGTATATATTACTACACCGCTTCCTATAATAATTACTGCAATGTAAAGAAGAAAATCAGGTTCGTAAATTCTAAAGAACTTGCCTTTTAAAATATGAAAATAAAGTGCAAAGTTTATACTTCCGATAAACATAAAAATTATTATTACCCATTCTGTTAAATAGCTGTTATAATAAGCTATACTATCATTTTTTATAGTAAATCCTCCTGTAGATAAATTGGAAAATGTTATACAAAAAGCATCCAATACCTGCATATTTTTATTTGTTAATAAAAGAGTAAAAATTTCAAGTATGGTTAAACCAATATATAGTTTCCAAAGAAGAGAAGCTGTTTCTTTTATTCTTGGAGCTACAGATTCCTTTATCGGGCCTGTCATTTCAGCATGAAGCAAAAATTTTCCTCCAACTGCAAGAGCCGGTAAAACCGTCAAAAATAAAACAACTATTCCAAGACCTCCAAGCCATTGAATAAAACTTCTCCAAAACAATATACCTTCAGAAACTGCTTCAATACCTTGAAGCAATATTTTATCTGAACTGTCTTTGACAGGTTTTATTGTCCCAAAAAAAACATAATCTTTTTCAGGATGAGGAAGTTTATTTTTTATTATATACGGCACTTCTTTCCCGTCTTTATACAGTTTTGGGCACATTATAGTTGCACCTGTTGTTGTAAGACCTGAAATTGACTCAAAAATGCAGTCAACAGGATCGCTGAGTGTTTTAGAATAATAAAACGGCAATGCAGAAATAATAGTTGTGAAAACCCAAACTAAAACTACTATCAAAACACTTTCTTTCCTGTAATATACTCCGGTTGTTTTTCTCGAAAAAAACCTAAAAATTATAGCTAAAAAAAGACAAGAAATTATGGATTCTAAAAAAGCAGTTGTAGATTTTGGGCTTAAAGATGCATCGATATAATCAAAATAGACAGAAACAAACAGAGGAGCAATTAAAACTATAGAGAAATAAAAAAGAAAATTTCCAAGAACTCTAAAAACTTCTTTATATCTCACAAATGATTTCTCCTAAAATATTTCTGTTAATTTTAGTGCTATTTCAGGACTTGTAATAACAATTACAGTATCTCCCGGAGAAAGAATTCTATTACCTTTTCCTATCATTATTCTTCCTCTGTTTTCAATAGCAGTTATAAGTAGATTTTTTGGAAGTTTATTTGAAAGATCTGATAGGGGAATACCGACTATTTTTGAATCTTCAGAGACAGAAAGCTCCATAACTTTTGCTTTATTTTCTACTAAAGTCGCAATGGATATTAAAGTATCTTCATGTAAAATTGATAAAATTCTATTAGCAATATTAATTCTTTCAGAGACTGAAAATTTAATATTATTTTTTTGTAAAAGAGGAGCAAATTCTGTATTTGAAATTAAACTAATTACTTTTCTGCATTTTAAATCTCTAGCTATATTTGCTATTAAAAAATTTCTTGCATCAACATTTGTGGTACAAACAAATGCATCATCATTTTGTATTTGTTCAGAATTTAAAAAATCAATATTTGTTGCATCTTCATTTAAAATTGTAGAATTTGGTAAAAGGTCAGCAACTTCTTCACATCTTTTTTTATCAATTTCTATAATTTTAACATTAATGTTTCTAAGTTCTAATATATGAGCTAGTCTAACACCTACTGCTGTAGCTCCGACTATTGTTATATTTTCAAGCTTAATTTTTTCAATTTTAAAAAAAGCATCTATGTCTTTTAAAAAAGAACTATCTCCTACAATTGTAACTTCATCACCTGCTTGAATAAAATCTTCACCATGAGGAAAAATAACTTCATCTAAAACTTCTTCAGTGTTTTTCGGATTGATTTTTTTTCGTTTTATCAATCCAATTATCATTTCATTTGGAATTTTTAAATCTTTTAATAAAATGTTCTGCTTATCAAAATTTGTAGGAATTGTAAGTGTTCGCATCTGAATTGCCCCATGGGCAAAATTTTCAACTAAAAGATCTTTTGGGTTTACAATAAGTTTTAAAATATCATTTGCCGCTAAAACTTCTGCACCAATAAAATGATCAACATAAAAAAGTCTTCCAAAATCGATTCTTGATCTTGCTAAAAATCCTATTTCTTTTACTCTTGCAACAGTTTTAGGATAACCCAAATTTTTTGCAATAGCACATGAAACTAAATTTGTTTCATCATCTCCGGTCATGGCAATAAAAATATCCGGTTCAAACTCTAAAAGTTCATCTAAAATTTTCCATCTGGAACCATATCCTACAAGAGTGGCAATATCAGCACCTTCTGAAACTTTTTCAAGCCTCTGGGGATCCTTGTCTATTATTGTAACATTATGTTCGTCTTTTGCTAAAACTGAAGCTAAATATGATCCAAGCTCGCCGGCACCGAGAATTACTATATTCATTTTTATCCATTAAATAAATTATTCACTTAATATATATATAATTCTTTTTTGTATAACAAGTTTTTCAATAAATAATTGACTATTAGTAGATTCTGTAAAATTAATGCATTTTTATTATAAAAACTACTTGCTTTTTAGTTAAAACTTTTTAATCATTAGAAGTTTTATGCACCGGTAGCTCAACCGGATAGAGTATCTGGCTACGGACCAGAAGGTTAGAGGTTCGACTCCTCTCCGGTGCGAAGGATATATAAATGCAAATAGAAATATTTGTCTTAGGTCCGCTTGAGAATAATACTTTTTTAATAATTTGTGAAAAAACAAATAAAGCTGCTGTTATTGATCCATCTTTTGGAGCATTAAAAGCATTGAAAAAGTATACGGTTAATAAAAATATTTTTATTGAAAAAATTTTATTGACCCATTCTCATTTTGACCATATTTATGATGTAAATAAAATTAAAACTGAATATTCGGCTTTAATTTATATTCATGAACTTGATGTTAAAAATTTAACTGATCCCGGTTCTGACAATATTTTTTCAGATGTTTTAGTTGAAAAGGTTATTCCTGATGTTCTTCTTAAAGGCGGAGAGCAAATAAAAATTGGTGAAATAATTTTAGATGTTATTCATACTCCCGGTCATACTCCAGGGGGAATATGTTTTTTATCTAAAAAAGATAAAATTTTATTTTCAGGAGATACTTTATTTAAAGGTACATATGGAAGAATAGATTTTCCAACTTCAAATAGAGAGGATATGATAAATTCCTTAAAAAAATTAAGTCAACTTGATAAGGAAACAATTGTATATCCGGGTCATTTTAATTCTACATCAATTTCAAATGAAAGTTGGTTAAACAATTTTGAAAAATTAATATAAAATTAGAGGTAAAATATGTCGCTTGTCGGAAAAAAAGCCCCCGAATTTAAATCAAAGGCTGTAATAAAAAATAAATTGGATGAAGATTTCTCTTTATCAAATTTCCATGGAAAATATGTGATTTTCTTTTTTTATCCACTGGATTTTACATTTGTATGCCCAACGGAACTACATGCATTTCAAGAAAAACTTGAAAGTTTTAAAATAAAAAACGCTCAATTGGTCGGCTGTTCTGTTGATAGTATATATTCACATTATGCTTGGCTTGATATGCCTAAAGAAAAGGGCGGTATTAAGGGGATTGAATATCCATTAGTTTCAGATATTACTAAAGATATATCTAAAGCATATGGCGTATATAATGAAGATGAAGGTGTTGCATATAGAGGTTTATTTTTAATAGATAAAGATGGGATTGTCCGTCATGAAATTATTAATGATTTATTTCTTGGTAGATCTGTTGATGAAGCTTTAAGGGTTTTAGATGGTCTTATATGTTTTGAAACTCATGGAGAAGTTTGTCCTGCAAACTGGCATGAAGGAGAAAAAACATTAAAAGCTTCAAAAGAAGGAGTCGTAAAATATTTTAATGATTAGTTAAAAAATCATAAAAGTCATTTTGATTGATTATTAAAATACTTTTAAAAATATTACAAATTTTCAAGGAAGCTTCTATGATATGGGAGCTTCCAACATTCGGGATAAAAATTGCATCTAAGGATAAAATTTCATTTTTCAAATAATCAAATCCAAAAAAATAATCTTCAGTACTTACATCTTCTTCTTTTACTCTAAAAAAAATAATTTTATTTTTTTTAAAGATTGAATTTACAGCAAAATCTATACCGATATTTTTTTTTGATATACCTAGAGATAAAAAAATATTTTCTAAATTATCAAAAACATATGGTTTGTTGAATTCACCATTTGAAGAATTTGAAAAAATAGCTATATCCATTTATCTTCCCCTTCTTCAATTGTTTAATATTTTTAAAAAATTGAATCAATAGAAAAAAACAAACAAAAATTTTTTATTCTTATGATTTTTAAAATAGAAACAATACTTATTTGTTTTTTTGTAAGAGAATCTAGCTATTCTTCTAGCCAAGGAAAAAGTGACCATTGAATTCTTTCCCAATATTGTGATATTGTTTTTCCTATATTACTCATAAAGGCTCCTTTTAAGAAGGGTAATTTGTTTTGCAATAAATATTTTACTATAATTGAGTCTTTATGAGTATGTTTAAGAGTAAGAATTTTGAAAAAAATTGATTTTTTTAGAATAAAATCAGCTTATATTAGACTTTTGCAAGAAGCTCGATATAATAAACTTTATTAAAATGTAAAAAAGGAAGAAAAATATGGCTGTAAATTTAGATTCAACCTGGGCTCTGAGAGCAGAAAGATCGCTAATGCCCTTGCCTGTGCATAGTGTTCCATCTCTAGCTTTAATGTCATTTAAAACACTTATAGCTGCTGAAGAAGGTTTTATAAGATTGGCCGAAAATGTTGCAGCTAATGTTAGAAACCCTCCGGATATAGTTAGTTTTGCCCAAGCTATTGAAGAAGATGTTGGAAGGTTTCGGGAAATATTTAGAGAGACGTTACAAGATCCAACTTTAGCGAATTTAAATACTCCTCTATTAAGAGCAGCCAGGGAAGGGCATATAAATGGAGTGATTATGGCACTTGAAAAAGGTGCTGATGTAAATCTGGCAGATGCGTATGAATGGGCCGCATTGATGCATGCAGCAATTGGAGATCATAAAGAGACGGCAGCGTTATTGATTGAGAAAGGTGCTGATGTAAATCTGGCAGATGAATATGAAGAGACCGCATTGATGAATGCAGCAGAGAGAGATTATATAGAGATGGCAGCATTATTGATTGAGAGTGGTGCTGATGTAAATCTGGCAGATGCGTATGAATGGACCGCATTGATACATGCAGCAAGGGGAGGTCATATAAAGATGATAGAATTATTGATTGAGAGTGGTGCTGATGTAAATTCGGCAGATATATATGGAGATACCGCATTGATGCATGCAGCAGAGAGAGGATATAGAGATATTGAAGAAATGTTAAGAAGGAATAGTTAAGTTCTTCACTATATTTTGAATAAAACTTTTAGATCAAAACGATGTGACTAATCAAATTATTTTTACATGTTTTGCGTAAGGTGGCGTAGTTAGATCTAAACAGCCCAGACATAGAAAGATTTGGTACTCTAAATTAGTACAACAAACTTCAAAAAATTAATTCTTCTCTTTTAGCAAAGCTTTTGGGAATAAGATATAGTTTTCTTTATGTATGTGTATATGAAGATCCTCTTCAAGAGCTATAATCTTATTTTTTAAAACTTTAAGAGAAGTGCAAGCTTCAAAACCCTCTTTATTAATTATATCTTCCATTTCTTTTAAAAGTGCTCCGGCTATCTTATGCTCAGCTTTCATCTGTTTGATAGGATTATTTATTGTAGCGTGAGGATTTTCTTCTCTATTCGCACAGCCAAAGTTTTGTACTTTACCTAATTTATCCAATTCTTTAATGGCAGGAAATAAGATTTTCTCTTCTTTTTTAAAATGCATAGAAAGATCATCAGATAGTATTTTAAAAATCTTTTGAAGTCTTAGTAAGTTATCAGACTTATGGCGATGTACCACTTTATCCAGCAGATCCAAAATTTCAGGCATCTCTTTTTTTGTAAATATATGATGAGTATTTTCTATATGATCCGCCAAATCAGATAAACTTAAATTATTTACATCTATCTCTTTTGGGATAATAGTGAGTGAATTAAGCTCATCTATGATCTTTTGACTATCTAAACTTTTCTCACTGCATGCATTTTTTAGTGTTTTATCGCCATTGCAGCAGTAGTCCAAATGGTGCTTTTCCAATATTTTATAAAATGATGGGTTTTGCAAAACTATATCTTTTAGAGCTATATTTTCATTTAACATATGTTACCTTAACATTTTTTAAAAATCTGATAAGCTTACTTGCTTCTAAAAAAAAGCTTATTTGTAAATATACCATAAAGACTCATTTATTTAGAGATAATTTTCTCCTTATTCGATAATTTGATTTGCAATTTCTTTTTGGTATTCCAAGTCGTCTTTTCTGTTAGCGTCAAATAGAAATGATACCTTTTTTCTTGTAATATATAGGTTTTCTTGTTAAAATTTCGTATCTTTTAAAGGTCTATCGAGGGTACTTGGAATATTAAGCCTTTGGAGAAAGCGGAAGACTCGGCCCGAAAATCGTGCAAAGCAGCTTTATGTGAATTAGAAAACCCCCAGATTTATCTAAGGGTAGGTTTAAGGAGATAGTAATTTGTCGGCATTGTACAAAGTTATAGGAATTTCTCCGGGTGGTTGTTTACGATTGTTTTCCTTCCGTGATGGTGAATATAGTCATCAAACTATTCATAATAATAAGATTGTTGATCATTTTTTTTTAAATCCAAACCAAGGTCTTCTCTTTTTAGCAGGTCTTCAAGAAATAAAGGATTTACCTTCCTCTCTTAATTTTTGGCGTGATTTTGCTGCTAGCTATTTTAAAGCTCTTTGCCATTTATCGTCTGAAATAGAAGATATTTTTCCACCATTAGAAGAATTTGAACAGCTAGTCCTCAGTATACCTCCCATGCCTGGAGCCGAATACTGCAGCATTGAAGTGTTGAAGCAAATCTGGCAGGCTTTAAATGGTTGGGTCCGTCTTAAAATTCAAACATTTCCTGATGGAATTAAGGGATTTATATCTTGTTATTTACCATTGTGGTCAAAGGTGGGTAGAGTTTGTTTTCATTTAGCCGAAAACAAACATAACCTAGATTATCCTTTTGCATTTCTTGCAACATATGCACCAAAACTTAGCAAGAATGCAAAGGTACTATATCAGCCTTTATCCAAAGCCTTAGAACAATATGCCGGGGAAAAAAACAATAAGGCTTTGGCTCATTTGCTAAAACCAATATATGAAGCATCGAAACAATGCTGGTGGGTTCAAGATCTTATAGATAGCGGAGATATTTATCACGCCTTAGCTTGGAAAATAAATGAAGCTCATCTTTTTTTAAAAGATGCAGATAAGCTTTATGAGAGCGGTGTATTAATACATTTTCCTAATTGGTGGAAAAAACGCCCTAGGCCAAAAGTGCAGGTAACCATAGGGAACAAAAAGCAAAATGCTTTTGGAAAAGAGTCATTATTGGATTTTGATATCGGAATTGCATTAAACGGTGAATTACTGACGCAAGAAGAATTATCAACGATTTATTCTGCCGAAGACGGCTTGATCTCTCTTAGGGGACAATGGATTGAAGTAGATAAAGAAAAATTAAACGAAGCTCTATCTCATTGGAAAGTTTTAAAAAATGATATGGCCGATGGGGTTTCTTTCATTGAAGGAATGAGATTGCTATCCGGGACAAAAGCAGACTTGTCGGGAACGGAAGAATTAGGCGATCAAGCTAAAAATTGGGCTTACGTTGAACCTAGTCAATGGTTAAAAGATATACTTAAAAATCTTAAAAACCCGGAATCTATTACCTTCAACAATAAAAGCGATTCTCTAAAAACAACTTTGAGGTCTTATCAACAAGTTGGAGTCAATTGGTTGATGCTTTTAACTGAACTCGGGTTAGGGGCTTGTCTTGCTGATGATATGGGACTTGGTAAAACAATACAGGTTTTAGCCCTTCTGCTTGCTAAAAAAGAACAAAAAAAAGAAAAACACTATTTAAGCCTTTTAATTTTACCTGCTTCCTTGCTATCGAATTGGAAAATGGAATTAGAAAAATTTGCCCCATCCTTGAAAGCAATATATTTACATGGTTCGGAAATGCCAAAAAATCTACTAGAAAATGCTTTCTCTAATCAGGACCTGAAAAAAACCGATATTATTTTAACAACTTACGGGATGTTGTTGCGTTTGCCGAGTTTAAAGAATATATTTTGGGATCTTATCATTATAGATGAAGCGCAAGCAATAAAAAATCCCGGCACAAGACAAACAAAAGCTATAAAAGAATTGAAAAGCTTTACTCGCATAGCCCTAACAGGAACACCAATTGAAAATCGATTGGGAGATCTTTGGTCCCTCTTCGATTTTTTATGTCCCGGTCTACTGGGATCAGCAGATCGTTTTAATCAATTTACTAAAACACTTGACCAACAAGATCATGCTTACGGGCCTCTTCGCAAGTTAGTGCAGCCATATATCCTGCGGCGCTTAAAAACCGACAAACAGATTATTAATGATTTACCGGACAAAACAGAGATGACCGGCTGGTGCAGTTTAACCAAAGATCAGGCTAAACTATATGCTAAGGCAGTGAATGAATTGAAAGAGACACTTCAAAAAGTTGACGGCATAAAACGCCGCGGAATTATATTATCCTGTTTGATGAAATTCAAACAAATATGCAATCATCCAAGCCAGTATTTAGGAAATAACGAATATAAAACTGAACAAAGCGGTAAATTTGCTAGGCTGCAGGAGATTTGCGAAGAAATTGCTTCTCGTCAAGAAAAAGTATTGCTGTTTACTCAATTCCGCGAGATAACGCTTCCTCTGGAATCCCTTTTACAAGAAATTTTTAACCGGCAGGGATTAATCCTACATGGAGGAACTCCCGTAAAACAAAGAAAAAATTTAGTAGATAGTTTTCAAAAAGAACAAGGTCCCCCATTTTTCATACTTTCATTAAAAGCAGCAGGAGTAGGTCTTAATTTAACTGCTGCTAATCATGTTATTCATTTTGATAGATGGTGGAACCCTGCTGTTGAAAATCAAGCAACCGACAGAGCTTTCCGTATTGGGCAACATAAAAATGTATTGGTGCATAAATTTATTTGCAGGGGAACCGTTGAAGAAAAAATAGATCAAATGATTTTAGATAAAATATCATTAGCTGAAGGAATATTAAAAAATGATGGAGTACCCAAGCTTACGGAAATGACTGATGAAAATTTATTAGACCTAGTATCTCTAGATATAGAAAAAGCCATTTTTTAAAAAGGAGTTAGTCAATGTCATATGATAGATGGAAACCTTATGTTCCTGTAGCTCAAAGACGAGCTAAAGCCGTGAAAAAAATAAAAAATTTACAAAAGAAAGGAATGGTTGTTCAACCTGTAGAACTTGCACAGCGAAAAATAGCCACTACTTTTTGGGGCAAATCTTGGTGCGAACATATCGAATCCATTAACGATTATGAAAACCGACTTCCCCGCGGACGAACTTATGTCCGTAATGGGTCGGTATGTCATCTGTCGATAGAAAAAGGGAAAATATCTGCAATTGTTGCAGGAAGTTATTTATATAATATTGAAATTGAAATTCAATCTTTACCTATTAAAAAATGGTTAGAAATTAAAAAACAATGCTCAGGTCAAATTGGATCGATATTAGAGCTTTTGAGCGGACAATTATCTGATGGCGTTATGAATATTGTTTGTCATCGAGAACAAGGACTTTTTCCTATTCAGTCTGAAATAAAGTTATCTTGCAGCTGTCCTGATTGGGCTAATATGTGCAAACATGTTGCTGCTGTTTTGTATGGTGTTGCTTCACGCCTGGACCATTCACCTGAACAGCTTTTTTTACTGCGTGGAGTTAATCATGAGGAGCTTATCGACATTTCTTCTACTATTTCTAAAGTTATTAAAACAAGCAAACAAACAAACAAACGCCTTAAAGACTCTTCTTTAGAAGATGTATTTGGAATAGAAATTGAAAAAAGCCGTCATAAGAAAAAATAAACAAAAATTTTTTTTATAAATTATTCCAAAAATTTATATTCGGATCTATTTTCAATAAAAAAAGCTCTAAGGAATTGTCAAAAAATAACTTGAACAAATTTGCAAGTTTTTGATATAAAAATATTTATGCAAAAT
>Ga0155611_179_pt1 | contig 15654 bp, 17 predicted proteins | sample RifCSPhighO2_12_FD_107268 | JGI IMG/M metagenome (GOLD analysis project Ga0155611, IMG submission 107268) | Chlamydiae bacterium RIFCSPHIGHO2_12_FULL_27_8
AGGATCTAAATGTTAAATCTTTCTCATTTAATGAAATAAAATCATTGCTTTCAGGTCCTTTAAACTCATCTTCTGAATTAACCCATTCTGAGTTATAGTCTTTACCCCAAAGCGAATCTATTGATTTTTGAATATATCTTCCCGCTGTTTTAACATTTTCCCAAGTAGTATTATTGTTCGAACAACTTGTAAAAACAAGTAATATTAAAATTAAATAAAGCTTTTTCATAAATTCCTCTTAAATTTTTATCACATATAAGGTTCAAAAACAGGGAACCTTTTTCTGTGTTGTCCTTTTGTAATCTTAACCGCTTCTTTTTGATTTATGTTTATAATATATAATTCTGATTCTTTACTATTTTCAGTATTAAATACAATATGTAAATTATTTGGAGCCCAGCATGGGTTTTCCTTATTAATACTTCCTTTTGTCAACTGCAGTTCTTCATCAAGCTCAAAATCATAAATCCAAATTTGCCTTACACCATCAGTTGTAGCACTAAATGCTATTTTTTTACCATCTTTTGACCATGAAGGGGTAACATTATGTCTATTTTTTTTAGTTATAAGTTTTGCATCAGGTCTTTTTCTGTATGAATATTCTTCTAAATTTATAGAATAAATTCTAGGTGTGCCGTCTTTATCTGAAACGAATGCTATTTTTTTTCCATCCGGGGAAAAAGTGGATGAAGCCTGAGTTGCTCTTGGGTATGAAAAAAGCTGTATAGGTTTGCCTTCAGCTTTTAATTCATTATTAAAATTTTGTATAAAAAGATCCGGTCTTCCTGCTGCATCGCAAATAAATGCGATTTTTTCAAAATTTTTACAAATTGATGGTAAAAGTTGGTTGCCGGGAAGGGAAATGATAGGTTTTTTTTCATTAGAAAAAAGTGATTTTTTATAAATTTTAGGCTGGCCATTTTGGTAAGATACGTAGATAAAATCACTTGATCTTTCATTTTTTTTTGGAATGAAAACAGGATGAACATGATAATCATTGTCAAATGTTAACTGTTTTTGATTTTCTCCATCAAAATCGCATAAAAAAATTTCTGAAACTGATTTTGAAATAGTTATATCTTTTCGAAGGGTATAGAGTATTTTTATATCAAATATTGATTTTTCATTAAAAAAAAGTTCTATGATTTTAGATGATAATTTATGAATTTCATTTCTATCTAAATTAATATTTCCTGATAAATCAATTTTTTCTTCATTTAAGAGATCATTTTTATTGTCATAAAGATATATTTTCAAGTAAGAGCTGCTAGCTTTGATTTTTACTAAAAATGAGACATTTTCATTTTTCCAAAAATTTTTATCAAAAGCTAATTCACTATTAAAATTAAATAATTGGGTATTATATTTTTTATTGTCATTTATGACTTTAGCATACCCCGAAAAATTTAAATCAAAGAAAAATACATCATAAATTTGAGATAAATATTTATCTTCAAAATTGGATGCAATATTTTGTATATTTGATAGATAAAGAGGGGATAATATACTTTTTGACTGCAGAGAGACTTCTATTTCCTCTGAAGCAAATAATTTTAAACAAAATACTAATAAGAAAATAAATTTTTTCATTCGTTTTTAAATTTTATTACAAATTCTTCATCATTTTTTATTTGATCTATTAATGCATTAAATGTTAACCCTAAAAGATTATTTTTTAAATAATTTTCATTAATTTTGCTTTTTGAGTCTAAAATATTAATATTAGAAATAGAGCCGTCTTTTCTAATTACAAAAGAAATTTTAACTTCGCCGTAATCCGGAAGTTTTAAATTATTTTTTAAATGAGTTATTAAAATGTCCTGAAAGTTTTGATGTTGAGATAAAATTTCAATTTTTTCAAAGTTTAAATTATCAATAATTTTTGGAATTACTAAATTGCTGCTAACAGTTTCCTTATTTTCTAAAGACTCTATTTTTTTTAATTTTTCTTCTAAAGAAGATATTATTTTATTTTCTTCTTTTTTAACGGAGATATCTTTTTTTGTAATGGTTTTTTTGGGAATTTCTTTTTTAACGGCTTCAATTTTAGAGATAGTTTTTTTTTGCAATTCCTTTTTAGCTATGGGTTTAATATTTTGTATTGCAGGTAATTTTTTAACTGTTTCTTTATTAATTACAATTGTTCTTTCTTTTATAGGGGAGTATTTTATTTTTTTATTAAAACTAAAAGGAATGATTAAAAATAGTATGATTAACAAATGTATTGAAAAAACATAAATTATAATTTTTTTATTTTGTAAATTTTTTGTTTTATTTTCCATAAATTTAATTTGGCTGTAAAACAATATCAATATTTTCAAAACCGGCATTTTCTAATGAATTTTTAATATTTTGATATGTCCCAAAACATGCTTGTTTATCATGCATTAATTGAGGAATGGAATTTGGAAAATTTTTTTTCTTATTTTTTAGAGCATTTGTAAGCTGATCACAAGAAATTTTTTCATTATTTAAAAATATTGAATTTTCTTTATTTACCTTAATGACTATTTTCGAATTTTCTATGATTTTATCACTTTTAATTGAAGAAGTGGATAAATTTAAATGGTCGACTTCTAAAAGGGGTGCGATAAGAATAAAAGCCACTAGTACAACAAAAACAACATCTATAAGGGGTGTTAGATTTATTAAATTTTCATCATAAGATAAATCATATTTTTGTTTTTTTCTTTTCATTAAGCTAGGTCTACCTTTTTATATTGTATTTCCACGGTTGTAACTAATTTATGAGAAAACTGTTCCATTTCTTGATGGAAATTTTTAATTTTATTTTTTAAATAATTGTATGCAATTAAAGCCGGTATTGCAACAATAAGACCTATAACAGTAGTACCGAGTGCCATAGCTAGAGATGATAATATTTTTGAATTATTATTCATTAATGAGCTTGACTGGAGGCTATTGAAAGTTAAAAGTATTCCCCAAACTGTTCCAAGAAGGCCGATAAAAGGACCTAGTGTAACGATTGTTGGGAGAACAAATAAGTTTTTTTCTAAAGAATTTACTTCTCTTGTTATTTCGTTATATAGGTGATTATCAATAAGTTCTATATCGCTTTTAGTTAAATAAATGTTATTGTCTTCTTTGTTAAAATATTTATTTTTATTTAGTAATTCCAAAGTTTTTTCTTTTAGTTCGGTATATAAAGTATAAAAAGGAAATGTAGCATCATCAATTAAGGTGATATGTAATAAATTTTCTTTTGATGAGAATATTTTTTTTTCAAAATTTATATTAAATTTATCTAACCTTTTTGTGATCATAATTTTTTGAACTAAAATAAACCAAGATGTAAGAGAAAGCAAAAAAAGTGAAAGAAATATTATTTTACCGAAGAGATCAGATTGAAAGTATGCATTAATAATTGGTGATGAAATTGAAGACATATACATAAGTACCTTTTTGTTATTTATTTTTTAGTTTTCTCCATCAGAAAGTCAAATAAAAAATAATTCAAATTGATTTTAATTTCTATTTTTTAAAAAATAAGTTAAAATTTTAGGTTATAAATGAAATCAAAAGTAACAATTCCTATATATTTTTTTATTATAGTATTAACTTACCTTGTATTTGTACATTCAAATAGAACAAGGAAAGCAGAAACTTTTTTAAAAAATTTTCCAAAGTATGAATTTATTGCCAAAGCTAAAGGAAATATGGGAGAGTGGGCAAAAGAACAAATTGAAAATGATTTTAAAGAATGTAAAAAAAATTGTATTACCCAAAGGGCAATTGTAAAGACTTATGAAGCAATAAATCAAAATGCCCATGCTCATATTTTAGGATTTGTAAGGTATAGAATTATAAATAACAAACTTTATAGAAAATATCCCTTTGATCAAAAAATCTCTACAAGAGAGCCTAATTTTGAAAAAGCAATTAAAACTTTAACTCAGCTTGTTACACTTCCTGATATAGATTTTATTGTTTCTGATATGGATGGGACACCTGAATTTTATGTGGAGAAAGATTTTTATTTGACTAATAATGACAATGATCAAGTGCCGCTTTTTAGCAGAGCAAAAATTCAAACTGCTCCATATGTAGTATTAATTCCGGATTATTATAGTGTATCTTATTCATGGAAACAAGATTTTGATAACATTTTAAAAGCTTCAAAAGAAAAGCACTGGAATTTAAAAAAGAATGCAGCTTTTTGGAGAGGTGGCAGTCATGATAAAGGATATTCAGATAATAATTTTTTAAAAAGGCCTAGAGTGAAACTTGCATTACTATCACAAATTAATCCTGGTATAATAGATGCTGGAATAAATGTTACAGATGGAATGCAGCTTAAAGAAGTTTTAACGGGTCTCAAATTAGTAAAAAATCATGCATCCATTTTAGAGCATTTAGATTATAAATATCTTCCTAACTTAGATGGATATATGTGTACATATCCCGGTTTTCAGTGGAGGCTATTATCTAATAGTGTGGTATTAAAACAAAAATCTGACGAAGTTCAATGGTTTTATTCAGGGTTAGAGCCATATGTTCATTATATTCCAATTGAAAATGACATGTCTGATGTTTTAGAAAAAATATCTTGGGCGATATCATCAGATGACAAATGCAAAGAAATTGCAGAAAATTCTACAGAGTTTGTTAAAAACAACTTATCTACAGCAAATGTATATGCATATCTTTACAAAGTGATATTAAAATATTCAAAATATCAAAATTTTAATAAGGAATTTTTAATTAATGACACTAAAAATGATTCTGAATGGATTTGTATTCAACAAAGGAAAAAGGCTAATAAAATTTTATTAAACAGAAATGAAAAATAAATTTTTTTTAATTTTTCTTTTTTTAGGAGCGGTATTAGTAATAAGTGTTTTTTTTATTAATTATAAAAAAAAATATAAAGGGACTAATTTCAAATTTATTTCCACGGATAAATTTTATGAAAAATTAAATAAACCCCCTGATTGGGCAATATTGCAGATTCAAGAAGATTTTCAAAATTTTTCAGAAATTTCTTCTAAAAACATTGAAAGTACATATAATAAAATTCAATCTGAAAAATCCGAATATAAAAATGCTTTTTTTAGATATAGAATTCATAACAACAAACTATATAAGTACGATAAAGTAGATAAAAAGATAGATTTAGAAAAAGCTATTTTGACACTTTTAAAAATAAAAAATCTTCCTGATATGGAGTTTATATATTGCGATCTTGATGGATTGCCTCAAATTGATGGGGATGAAGCCAAAAATGTATACGAAGAATTTTATAGTGTAGAAGAGAGCCGGCAAGCTCCAATTTTTGTTCAGTCAAAAATTTCAGGATATAAAAATTTAATTTTGATACCTGATCATAATTCTCTAAGTAAAAACTGGAAACATCTTTTTGATAAAATTTTAGAAAGCAATAAATCTATTATTTGGGGAAAAAAAGAATCAAAAGCTTTTTGGAGAGGAGGGACAAATGATAAGGAATATTTTTTAGAAAATTACAAAACAAGACCTAGGTATATAATTTCAAAACTTTCAAAAGAAAATTTTGAAATTGTTGACGCAGGATTTACAACATCTTGGTTTGTGAAAATCGAAGATATCCTTAGAGATGAGGATTTATTTAAATTGGAAGCTTCTGAAACCAAACATTTAGAATATAAATATTTACCTGTAATTGATGGACACATGTGTACATATCCCGGCTATCAATGGAGGCTATTATCAAGTAGTTTATGTTTAAAGCAGGAAAGTAAAGAAATTCAATGGTTCTATAAAGGACTTTTACCATACAAACATTTTATTCCAATAAAAAATGACCTTTCAGATTTTTTAGATAAAATAGGTTATTTAAAAATAAATGACGATTTAGGAATTTTAATTGCTGCAAATGCGACAGAATTTGCAAAAGAAAATTTATCTTTTGAAGCAGTATATGCTTATTTGTATGATGTGTTGATTTATTATTCTAAGTTATTTAAAATTAATGATTTTGATCAAAATAAATGGCAGAAGGTAGAATGAAAAGATACAAAATTCATATAATAATCTTTTTAGTAATATTTTTTACAAATTGGGGTATAATTTTTTTTAACAAAAAAAAAATTGCCGGAACATATTTAAAATACCTTTCAAATTATAATTTATTTATTAAATCCAAGGAAAAAAAAAGATGGATAGACGAAAGGTTTTTAAAAGACACTAAAGATTTTGAAGGTAAAAAAATTTCAATAGAAGCTATTGATCAAACTTATAATTTGATAAATCAAAATTTACCTTCCGAAAAAGAAAATTTTATAAGATTTAGAATAGTAAATAATAATCTTTACAGATATGTACCTAAAGGTGAAATTTTATCAAAAAGAGAAATACCTTTTGAAAAAGCATTAAGAACTCTTTCTAAAATTAGAAAACTTCCTGATTTGGATATAATTTATTCGGATCAAGACGGCACACCGCTAAAGGGAATAAATAAAAATTTTTATATTACACAAAATAAGGATAATCAAGCTCCTATTTTTTCTAGAGCAAAATTAAAAAATGCTCCTTATATAATATTAATTCCGGATTATCATTCATTATCAAAAGACTGGTACGATGATTTGAAAAAATTTAAAATTGAAAATAAAAAAAGTCTTTGGGAAAAGAAAAAAAATATTGCTTTTTGGAGGGGAGCTTTACATACAGATGAAAGAACAAAACTTTGTGATATTTCATTAGATTATAAAAATCATTTAGATGCAGGTCTTGGTACAGAGCATTCAATAAAAAAGGAACACGAAAAGTTTTTTAGGGGTTATATAAAAAGGGAAGACCAGTTAAATTACAAATATTTACCTGTTTTAGATGGCATTATGTGTACATACAACGGCTATCAGTGGAGATTATTATCTAATAGTGTAGTTTTTAAACAAGAAAGCGATGAAGAGCAGTGGTTTTATGATTTATTGAAGCCGTATACACATTATATTCCGATAAAAAGAGACATGTCTGATTTGATAGATAGAATAGATTTTGCAAGAGAAAACGATAGTAAGTGTAAAGAAATTAGTGAAAATGCTACTAAATTTATTATTGAAAATCTAACATTTGAAGATGTTTATTTGTATCTGTTTAAAACTTTAGAAAATTACTCTAAAATTTTAGAATTTAGTGATTCTTTTAAAAGAGATACAATAAAAGAATTAGAGTGGGTAAATATTCAATATAGAAGAAAGGCTAACAAAAAGTTTAAGAAATATGAAAAATAAATTATTTTTTACAGTTGTGATTTTACTAACAATTATTAGTCTTTTTTTAAAAAAAGAGCCTATTAGAAAAAAAGAAACATATTCATATTTATTATCTAAAAAAGAATTTTACAAAAAAATTAAAAATCATCCTTCTTGGATGAACGATCAAATAGAAAAGGATTTTAAATTTTTAAAAGAAAATAAAGTTTCTTTAAATGCCTTGGAGGAGACTTTAAAAAAAGCACAAACAGATTTTCGAGAAGGAAAAGATGCTTTTGTAAGATATAGAATAGTTGATAATAAGCTTTATCAATTTTTAGATTATGATCAAAAACTTTCAAAAAAAGAGGAGGTTTTTGAAAAAGCGTTAAAAACAATTTTAAGTTTTATTAAAGTTGAAGATATTGATTTTATATTTTCTACAATTGATGGTATACCTGATCCGAAAAACAATAACATTACAACTTCATATTTTGAAAATAGAAGGGATTTTTATCTTATAAAAGACAAAAATTTGCAGGCTCCAATTTTGACAAGGGCGAAAAGCAGTAATGTAAAAGAAGCTATATTGATTCCGGATTATTGGCTTTTATCTGAACTTTGGAAAAAAACTCAAATGGAAATATTAGATTTAGATTCAAAAATATCTTGGGATGAAAAAAACGAAATAATTTTTTGGAGAGGAGCTTCTTCAAAAGCATCAAGATTTACACTTTGTGAAATTTCATTGAATAACAATTTAGTAGATGCCGGTTTTTGTGATTATTTTATAACAGACAAAGACAAAGAGTTGAAGCTTTGGAATAAAACAGATATATATTCAAAATTATTAAAAAATCATTCAACTATTGAAGAGCAGCTTAAATATAAATATTTACCTGTTTTAGATGGAGTAATGTGTACATACCCCGGTTATCAATGGAGGCTTTTATCTAATAGTGTAACATTTAAGCAGGGAAGTGATGAAGAGCAATGGTTTTACAGTGCATTAAAACCATACGAACATTACATACCTGTTAAAAATGATCTCTCTGATTTAGTTGATAAAATAAATTGGGCAAAAGAAAATGATGATCAATGCAGAAAGATAGCTAAAAACTCTACAGAATTTGTGTTAAATAATTTAATGTATGAAGATATTTATGTATATTTTTACAAGGTTTTAAAAGAATATGCAAAGCATCAAACTTTTTCAAAAGAAGAATTAAAAAATGATCTTAAAAAAGACAAAAGGTGGATGAACATTTCGGATAGAAGAAAAACAAATAAGAAAATTCAAAAAGAGGATAAAAATTAATGATAAAAAAATTTTTAATATTGATTATTTTTTTTTGTTTTATTTTTTTTTCAGTAGAAGTAAATAATAAAATTAAAAAAAAATACATAAGGGGTACTTATTTAAAATTTTTTTCAAAAGCTGATTTTAAAAAACTATTATTTAAAAAAAAAGATTGGATGAAAAATCAAATTAAAAGTGATTTACAATTTTACAAAAGCAGTCCAATTACATTTAATAAATTAGATAAAACTTATCAAGCTATTTTACAAAACACAAATGAGTATAAAGGAAATTTTGTAAGGTATAGAATTTTAAATAATAAGATATATCTTTTTTTACCTGAAAATAAGTTTATAAGAAGACAATTTGTATTTGAAAAAGCTTTAAGAACTTTAAGTAAAATTATAACACTTCCGAATATAGATATTATTTATTCTGATGAAGATGGAACGCCCTTAGAGAAACATGATAAAAATTTTTACATTACTCTAAATGAAATTGATCAGGCTCCCATTTTTTCAAGAGCGAAAAAAACCCGAGCTAAACATATAATATTGATTCCTGATTATAATGCTTTGTCCCGTCATTGGAAAAATTATATCCCATATATTTTAGATCAAAGTAAAATTTATTCTTGGGAGCAAAAAATTCCGATAGCAATATGGAGGGGTGCAGATAGAAAAAAAGAGAGGGTTGATCTTTGTCAAATGTCTCTTAATTTTCCATTTATGATAGATGCCGGATTTAGTCTTGGCAAAGAGGATCATCCTCAAATTGCTCATTTAATAAAAAATGAAATTTCTATTTCAGAACATTTGAGATATAAATATCAGCTTGTTTTAGATGGGTATATGTGTACATATCCGGGTTATCAATGGAGACTTCTTTCAAATTCACTAGCATTTAAAATTGGCGATGAGGAAATGCAATGGTTTTACAATGCATTAAAACCATATGAACATTATATACCTATTAAACTAGATCTTTCCAATCTTTGCGAGCAAATAGAATGGGCAAAAAATCATGATGAAGAATGCAAAAAAATATCGGAAAACGCTACAGATTTTGTTTTAAAGAATTTGCAGTATGAAAATGTTTATGTTTATTTATATTTATTATTAAAAGAGTATGAGACGGTTCAGCAGTTTTCAAAAAAAGATATTATGGAAGATCTAAAAAATGCAAAAAAGTGGGTTTGCATTCAAAATCGTAAAAAAGCAAAAAAGCAATTTAAAGAATTTATATGAAAAAAAATATTAAATTTATCATTAGAGAAAATGGCACGAGAACAAAGGAGACTTATCTTCATTTAATATCTAAAAATAAAATAAGAAAGAAGGGTTATGAACTTTTATGATACGCATGCTCATTTGACATTTAAAGAAATAGATTTAGATGTAATAAAAAGGGCAAAAGAATCTAATGTTAATAAAATTATTAATATATGTACTGACAAAAGTTCATTAATGAAGGGTATTGAGTTAGCTTCAAAATATGATTTTATATTTAATGCAGCAGCAACTTACCCTCATGATGTAGATAATGAAGGGAAAGAATTTTTTGAAATAGTTAAAAAATATGCTATAGAAAAAAAATTGATAGGTATAGGGGAAAGCGGTTTAGATTATTATTATGAGCATGCAGAAAAAGAAGAGCAAAAAAAATATTTAAAAAAATATTTTGAACTTTCTTTAAGTTTAAATTTACCAATTATTTTACATTGCAGAAATGCTTTTAAGGATCTTTTTGAAATATCCGATACTTTTTACAAATCAAAAAAAGCTTTATTACACTGTTTTACAGGAACTATTGAAGAAGCAAAAGAAGTTTTAAAAAGAGATTGGATAATAGCTTTCAGTGGAATTATTACTTTTAAAAACAGTGATGATTTAAGAGAAGTAGTAAAATATGTTCCTCTTGAAAAAATGGTTATAGAGACAGACGCTCCATACTTGGCACCTCAAAAGTATAGGGGTAAAAAAAATGAACCCTCTTATATTATTGAAACTGCAAAAATGATAAGTGAGATAAAAAACATTTCATTGGAAGAGGTGGCTTTTAAAACAACAGCAAATGCAGAGAATTTTTTTAATAATTAGATATGGAAAATATAAAAATTTCTAAAGAATTTATTTTAAGCAGGCTGCAGTCCTTGATGGGACTTGCAGTAACTTTTTTTTTATTTGAACATCTTTTAACAAATTCTCAAATTGTTTTATTTTTTGATGATGGATCTAGATTTATAAAACTTGTAAATTTCTATCAATCTATTCCATATTTAAAATTAGTAGAAATTATTTTTATAGCTATTCCATTTTTACTTCATATTTTGATAGGCATTAGATATTTAATTAATACTGATTTGAATTCATTTCCGTCTAACGGCAAAAGAGCTCAAATTTTATCGAGCAGAAATATAGCCTTTTCTATACAAAGGTTAAGTGCATATATAATTGGAATAATTTTGATTTTTCATGTAGTTGAAATGAGATTTATAAAATATCCAATAAAAATAGCTAATAGTCAATTTCTAGTAAGGTTAAATCCAAATAAAGATCTTGAAAAAGCAGCAAAAAGACTTGATATAAGGCTGATTCGAAAAAATGATTTAAATTTGATTAAAGAGTTCGAAATAGAAAATATTAAATTAAAAGATAATAAAATTTTTGCTGTTGCAAACACTTTTGGAAAAGCAACATTAATTTCTGTATATAACACTTTTCAAAATCCTTTTGAAATTTTTTTATATTCTATTTTTGTTATAGCATGTGCATATCATGCAATAAATGGGTTATATACTTTTTTGCTCTCTTGGGGAGTGATATTTTCATTAAAACATGAAAGATTTTTTTCTATATTAGCTTGTTTTATAGCTTTAATTTTAACTTTGATAGGATTGACATCGATATTCGGTAATATATTTTTTGGTGTTAAATGAAAAAGGTTATTGTTGTAGGAGCCGGTTTAGCGGGTCTTTCTGTTGCATTAAAATTACTTAAAAAAAATATTTTTGTAGATTTGATATCTATTCTGCCTGCTAAAAGATCACATTCAGTATGTGCTCAAGGTGGGATAAATGCTGCTATAGACTACTATAAAGAGGGTGATAATCCAATAATTCATGCATATGAAACTATTAAAGGCGGGGATTTTTTAGCAGACCAGCCGCCGGTAGTAAAAATGTGTCAAGCTGCACCTGAAATAATTTATGAATTAGCTTCATACGGCTGTTTATTTAACAGAACAGATGAAAAAATGATTGATTTTAGAAATTTTGGGGGTAGTTTATATAGGAGGACAGCTTATTGTTCATCGACTACAGGGCAGCAGATTGTATATTCTCTTGATGAGCAGGTAAGAAAATTTGAAGAAAAAAAATTAGTAACAAGATATGAACATCATGAATTTGTAAAACTTTTAATAAATAAAAAAAATCAAGCTAAAGGAATTATTATTCAAGATGATTATGATTTAAAATTAAAATTTTTAAAGTCTGATGCTGTTGTAATTGCGACCGGCGGGATTGGATTAATTTACAAAAAATCCACTAATTCATATCAGTGCAGCGGTAGTGCAAATGGAATACTTTTTACTCAAGGGATGAAACTTGCAAATCCTGAATTTATTCAAATTCATCCTACAGCTATACCCGGGCTTGATAAATTAAGACTTATTTCTGAAGCTACAAGATCTGAAGGAGGTAGAATTTGGGTATATGGAGATGAAGATAAAAAAATTATTTTCCCTGATGGATCGCTTAGATCATGTGGCAGAAAAAATCAAAAATGGTATTTTTTAGAAGATATGTATCCTATTTATAAAAATTTAGTACCAAGAGATATAGCATCAAGGGAAATTTTAAAAGTATGTTTATTAGGACTTGGAATCGATAAAAAGGATCAGGTTTATTTGGATGTTACACATTTAGATGAAAAAAAAATAAAAAAAATTGAAGCTCCATTAGAGATCTATAAAAAATTTACAGGTGAAGACCCAAAAAAAAATCCGATGAAAATTTTTCCTGCTATGCATTATTCTATGGGAGGTGCATATGTAGATTTTCCATCAGACAAAGATAGTGACAGAAATATTAGATTTAGACATATGACAAATATAGAAGGTCTTTTTAATATAGGGGAGAGTGATTTTTTATATCATGGAGCAAACAGGTTGGGGGCAAACTCTCTTCTTTCCTGTATTTTTGCCGGATTTATATCATCTGAAGATATTTTTAATTATATTTCTAATATTTCGGATGAAATTTCTGATAAAGAAGCTATATTTTTTTTAAAAGAGGAAGAGAATTTTTCTAGAAAAATTTTAGAAAAAAGTGGGAGGGAAAATATATTTGATTTACATGATGAGATGGCTAAATTAATGGTTGATAATGTATCAGTGAATAGAAATCATAAAAATTTAAAAGAGACAATTTTTAAATTAAAAGAAATTGAAAATAGATTTGAGAATATTGCATTAGACGATAAAAGCAGCAAATTAAATCAGACGTTTTTATTTGCTAGAAAATTTCCTTTTATGATCAAGCTTAGTTTGGCTATTGCAAAAGCAGCTCTTTTAAGAGAAGAATCTAGAGGATCTCATTATAGGGAAGATTTTCAAAATAGGAATGACAAAAACTTTTTAAAAACTACAATTTGTACATATTCTGATGAGTTAGATATTTCATATAAAGATGTAGATTTAAGACATTTTGATCCTATTTCTAGAGACTATGATAAAGAGCAAAAAATTCCTGAGATTAAAAATTTATGAAATATATTTTAAAAATTTTAAGAGAAGAAAATAAAAAAAGTTTTTTTGAAGAATTTGAACTAGAGTATATTGAGGGATCAAATATTATTTCTGCTCTTTTAGAAATACAAAAAAATCCTATAAATACAAAAAATGGAAAAGTACTGCCTGTAAGTTTTGAAGCCGGTTGTTTGGAAGAAGTTTGCGGAGCCTGTTCTATGTTAATAAACTCTATCCCTATGCAAGCATGTACTACACTTATTAAACCTCTTATAAAAAATAAAAATTTTATTACGTTAGCACCTCTTTCTAAATTCGATGTTTTAAAAGATTTAGTAGTTGACAGATCTAAAATTTTTGATCAGTTAAAAAAAGTTCATGCTTGGATAGATGATGGAGAGAATAAAAAAATTGATCCTAAAATTAGAGATGAATTATATGAACTTTCAAAATGTATGAGCTGCGGGGTATGTATGGAAGCTTGTCCAAATTACAATGAGAGAAATGATTTTATTGGGCCTGCTGCAGTCTCACAAGCTAAACTTTTTATAAAACATCCACTATCAAAAAATAATAATAAAAGAATGAATGAAATGGTTTCTAAAGAGGGGGTGTTTAATTGCGGAAATTCTCAAAACTGTAAAAAAATGTGTCCTAAAAATATTCCATTAACAGAATCAATTGTTGAAATGCAAAAAGCTTCCAATAAATATTTTTTTAAAAAAATATTTGCAAAATTCTTTAGAAAAAACTAAAGTATTCTTAATTAAATTTTAACATAAAGTTTGACTCTGCTGCTTAGGATAACCTAACACTTTATGAGCACTTCAACGAAGAACAATGCTTAGGGGAGAATATATACCAAAGCTAAAACGTGATGGGAAGCAAACTAAATATTTGCAGTACTAATCTGTTTTTTTGGAAACATCCCACCTTGATAAAAGGTTGTAAGCGCGGGTGTTGGGACCTTGCAGCGGAGTTTTTATTTGTTAATTGCATTTAATTTCATATAAATTCATTTTATCTATAAAATATATAGCATGATAAATAATTAGAGGTATTTTTCATGGTTATTAGGATGCCATCGCTAGTCGATCAGTGTTGTTTTAAAATTGCTGATCAAATTGTTGAAAAAACTGAAAATAAAATTGAAATTGCTTTTGTTTTAGGAAGGGTTTATAAAATTCCTAAAGAAATTTTAAAATTAAAAATTTTTGAATTTTTTGAAGATAATTTCCCGGCTTCTGAAAAAAATTTTATTAGTCTTAAGGATAAGATTGAAAAGTTTTCATGTTATATTTTTACTACAGTAATTTTTAGACAGCTAAAAGAGATAAATCCTATTTTAGCAGAAGAATGTCTTTCACATATTCCTTGTAAATCATCTTTTTTAATAGATGAATTATCAAAGAAGGGACTTGATGTTAATGCACAAATGAAGTGTTATAATTTTTTTATGGATGCATTTTATGAAGGAAATTTAGAATTAATTGATTATTATTTAACTAATTTTGATGTTAATTTTAATTTGAAAATTCATGGTCAAAATGTTTTATCTATTATGCTTTTAGGATTTATAAATTTTCAGTGGATAAATATTAATGACGAAGTAGAAAAAAATCCTAAAAATTTAATTAATATTGTTCAAAGGATATTAAATAATAGAAGATTTATAAATCTTTTTAATGAGAGGGATGAGCAAGGAAATAGTTTTTTTATGTTTGTTTGCCGTTATGCGACTTTATCTACAACTGAATTAATAAATATTTTATATAAAGATAAGAGAATCGATAAAGAATTAATGAATAACAATGGACAAAGAGCAGTTGATATTTTGGATGAGGATGTGCCGGCTTTGATAAGAAGAGAAATTATATTTTAATAAGTTAAAAAGCTGTTATGCCTTTAATATCCTCAGTAAAAAAAGCAAACTGTTTTGTTCCTTGATTAGTATTTTGTTTTAAAATAATCATGGTGCCATCTTGAGCCGGAGTTATGTCAGATATATTTGTCAAAATAGTTCCGTCATAAAGTTTTATAGATATTTGAGCATAAGAAAATTCTTTTTTTAAATTATTAAAGACATTTATTATATCCTGAGTTCTTTTATCTATATCAATAATCATGATGCTTTTATTTGTAGAATCTGTGAGTGCTTTAATTGTATTTTGTGATACGGCTACATCTTTTGAGACATCTGTTTTTTCTTCTTGTATAATAGTTGGTTCTTGTGTTTTTTTAGGTGGATTAATTTGAATTGTTGTTGTTAAAAAATAAGGTATGATAAGTAAAAGAAATTGCATAAAAAAATCCTTTTTTAATTCAATATAGCATTACTTTTTTAAAGCTACAATTAGTAAAGAAATGTCACCAAAATTTACGCCGTTGATTTTGGAAGCCGAAAGTAAATTT
>Ga0155611_125_pt2 | contig 14742 bp, 19 predicted proteins | sample RifCSPhighO2_12_FD_107268 | JGI IMG/M metagenome (GOLD analysis project Ga0155611, IMG submission 107268) | Chlamydiae bacterium RIFCSPHIGHO2_12_FULL_27_8
AATTACCGTAATAATAGGTAAAGATAAATTTTTTAAAGATATGTTGCCAAAAAAAGGTATATCTATTTCTTCTATAGTAACTTGTTTTATCAGTTCAATTGAATTCAGACTTTTTTTTTAGAAATTATGCCTTGAACAACATCATTATGTTGTTTTTCAAATCCTTCTAAAATTACATTTTCAATCGCTTTTCCGGTTGTATTATCACTATGAAAACCAATAAAATATTTATCATTGATGATTGTAATAGGAAGTGAAGATATTTTCATTTCCATTTTGGAGCCGATCTCTTTTAGAAGCTCCTTATTCTCTTTATTTCTCGATATTTCATAAGAATTGATTTTTACATTAGAATATTTTTTCTCTATTTTTTGTAAAAAATCTTCTTCTTTTTTACAATGAGGACAACCATTGCCCCAAAAAAAATATATATTCACTTCATTGAGTGAAAATAAACTAAAAATTGAAAAAAATGGAATCAAAATAAGAAATTTTTTCACAAAAATACCTTTTATATTTTTAATATCACTTTATTGAAAAATATAAAAGGATAAAAAGAAAAACCCTATATATGAATATAGGGCGTTAAATTAAAAACGTCTTTGTTGTCTTTTATTAGCGTTATTACCATTACCAAATGGTCTTTTTTCTTCTCTTTGTCTTGCTTCGTTTACTACTGCTGTTCTACCACCAATTTCTTTACCATTTAGTTCTTCGATTGCTTTTTCGCCTTCTTCTTTTGAAGACATTTCAACAAATCCAAAACCTCTTGATTTATGTGTATCTCTATCAGTTATAATTTTTGCACTTACAACTTCTCCAAATGGTGAAAATACTTCCATAAGTTGTTGTTCTGTTAATGCATGAGGCAAGTTACCTACATAAAGTTTCATATAATATTTCTCCTATATATATTTTTATAAGTTTTTTATGTAGTAACTACTTAAAATTTAGAAGTTAAGTACAAATAAAAACCTAGTTATTTTTAGCTTTTCAGCTATGTTAATTGAAATTTAAGCATTTCAATAAAGATAATTATAGCTATGAGGTATATTTAAATAAATAGAAAAAAAAAGAAGTTGGTATTCATCGCAATTCGTTAGAATGTTTTTTTGACATAAAAATAACTTTAAAAAGTTATAACCAGGATTTTACTAAAAAATATAGTAAATATTTATTGAAAAATCTGATTGGATACACTGTTAAAACATCTTTTTCACCCAATTTTTTAAAATCTTCAATGATCTTGTTATCTTTAAAAATTTTTAAAATTTTATTGTAGGTATCTTTACTCCATCTTGTAAAATGATCGCTATTTTCAAGTTCAATCAAAAAATTTTTATGTTTTGTTTTTTCATAAAGCTCTCTAGTAAAATTTTTTCCTTTAAATGAAACCATCTGATCAAGAGATTTTTTATCAGGAGTTAAAAAAATAACTTTACCTTTAATTTTTTTGATTTTTTCATCTGATTCAAGATCAAAATGATCCTTAATAACAGCTTTTACTATCCTCATCTTTGCCATCAAAGAAAATGACCTTGTCATTTCATAGGGATTAGCATATCCCCTGTCGCATATCAAGTGAATGTTAGCATCATTCATATCTGCTACAGCAGAAATACTTGGCAAAGTACTTTGACAATAGCTTTTCACAACAATTTGTGACTCCGGTTTTTCTTCTCTTACTTTTTTTAAAACAATTGATAGATCAGCTGCAAATGTTTTTGTAGTAAGCTGTTTAGGGTTACTGTGATTAAATAAAACAATATCAAATCCATTTTCAACAAAAACATCCCAATGTTTCGGTTTATGATCTTGATATGTGGTATTTAAAGCAATAATCATAACTCTATTAACTCTATTAGCAACTTCTTTTTTTGAAGAAACATTAATAGCATTCAGATCATTTTCACATTCTAAGTTTCTGATATTGTTTGGGAGATGATTTTGATCTGTGGTATTTAAAGCAATAATCATATCTCTATTAACTCTATTAGCATCTTCTTTTTTTGAAGAAACATAAATAGCATCCAGATCATTTTCACATTCTAACTTTCTGATATTGTAATGAGCTAACTTTTTATTAAATTTCTCTAACTCCTTTCCTGAAATGAAATTGTAACCTGGATAGAGAACAGTAGTTAGAAATTTTTTAAATATATTATAAATTATTTGATATGTTTTATTTGAAACTTTTTGATAAAACCATAAATTATTATTATTATCTATTTTTGTAATAACAGTCATATTAGATCTCATTTTGTTAATTGCAGACAGTATACCAAAAACAAACAAATTTAACCACTTTTTTTTATAAGTATTATTAAAAATGATTTTCTGTTAAATTTCTTCAGATTATAGTATGTATTTAGTCAAAACATTATAAATTTTAATTTAGAAAAAATGAAACAAGAATTTTTAGAAAAAACTTTAAAAACCGATTATAAATATGGCTTTTTTACAGATATAGAATCTGAAAAAGCTCCAAAAGGATTAAATGAAGATATTATTAAATTAATTTCTTTAAAAAAAAATGAACCTTCTTGGATGCTTTTGTACCGGTTAAAAGCCTATGAGCATTTTAAAACTTTAAAAGAACCCTCTTGGCAGTATGTCAAATATGATAAAATCGATTATCAAAATATACATTACTACTCTGCCCCTAAAAAAAATAGTTTAACAAGTTTAGATCAAATAGATAAAAAAATTTTAGATACATATGAAAAGTTAGGTATTCCTTTAAACGAACAAAAAAAACTGGCAAATGTTGCAGTAGATGCCGTTTTTGATAGTGTATCTGTTGCTACAACATATAAAGAAAAATTAATAAAACAGGGTATAATTTTTTGTTCAATGTCAGAAGCATTACAAAAATATCCTGATCTTGTAAAAAAATATTTAGGATCTGCAGTAAGTTATAAAGACAATTTTTTTGCATGTCTTAATGCCTGTGTATTCACAGACGGATCATTTGTATTTATTCCTGAAAATGTAAAATGTCCTATGGACCTTTCTACATATTTTAGAATTAATGAAGCTAATACAGGACAATTTGAAAGAACCCTTATCATAGCTTCAAAAAATTCAAAGGTTAGTTACCTGGAAGGATGTACAGCTCCTAAAAGAGATGAAAACCAGCTGCATGCTGCCGTCGTTGAGTTAATAGCTTTAGAAAACTCCGAAATAAAATATTCAACTGTTCAAAACTGGTACCCCGGGGATGAAAATGGAAAAGGCGGTATTTATAATTTTGTTACAAAAAGAGGCAAATGTTTAGGTGATTTTTCTAAAATTTCATGGACACAGGTAGAAACCGGTTCCTCAATTACATGGAAATACCCAAGCTGCTTTTTAATAGGCGATAATTCAGTCGGTGAATTTTATTCAATTGCCATAACTAATAATTTTCAACAGGCAGATACCGGATCTAAAATGCTCCATCTTGGCAAAAATACAAAAAGCACTATCATTTCAAAAGGTATTTCATTGAATAATGGTAAAAACACTTATAGAGGTTTAGTAGATATTTTTCCAAAAGCTGAAAAATCTAGAAATTTTACTCAATGCGATTCCCTTTTAATCGGAGATAAATCTGAAGCCAATACAATTCCAAATATTATTACAAAAAATGACAGTTCTATCGTAGAACATGAAGCAACAACTTCAAAAATTAGTGAAGATCAGCTCTACTTTGCAATGCAGAGAGGTTTGTCAAACGAAGATGCTATTTCTATGATTGTAAATGGTTTTTGTAAAAAAGTTTTAAGTCAGTTGCCTTTAGAGTTTGCAGTAGAAGCACAAAAGCTCCTTTCAATAAGCCTGGAAAATAGTGTAGGATAATTATGCTTGAAATAAAAAATTTAAAAGTAAAAGTAAAAAATAATGACATTATTAAAGGAATTGACATTTTTTTAAAAAAAGGTGAAATTCATGTAATAATGGGGCCAAACGGATCCGGCAAAAGCACTCTTTCGAATGTCATTACAGGTAAAAACGGATATGAAATAGAAGGATCAATTTCATATAAAAATGAAGATCTTTTAAAAAAATCAATTGACGAAAGAGCGGTATTAGGTATTTATCAGGCATTTCAATATCCAATTGAAATTCCGGGAGTCAATAGTTTAAATTTCATAAAACAGTCATTGAATGCTATAAGAAAAAGAAAAAATCAAAAACCTTTAGATTCTATTGAATTTAAAAATCTTATAAAAGAAAAACAATTAGAGCTTGGAATTGATGATAGTTTTCTTAAAAGAGATATAAATGTAGGTTTTTCAGGAGGAGAGAAAAAAAAGTTTGATATTTTACATATGTCAATTTTAAATCCTGAATTGATTATTTTAGATGAGATTGATTCCGGTTTGGATATAGATGCTTTAAAAAGCGTAGCCGAAGGAATAAATAAAATTAAAAATGGAAAGACCATTTTAATAATTACTCACTATCAAAGACTGTTGAATTATATTAAGCCTGATATAGTTCATATTATGAAAGATGGTAAAATTGTATTAACAGGCGGAAGAGAAATAGTAAATATTTTAGAAAAAGAAGGTTACAAATCTTTTGAAAAAACAACTCTATGAAAACTTTAGAAAATATAAGCATATTTGATAATTTAGAATGTAAAAATTTTGAAAATTCGATATTAACGAAAAAAAATATTTCAAAATTTTTATATCCTGAATATGAAAATTTAGTTTTTATAAATGGAAAATTTTCAATAAGTTTTTCAAATTTTTCTAAAAATATATCTATAGAAAACAAAGATTTTTTAGAAATAAATGTTTGTAAAAGATTAAATAAAAAAATTCATTTCCTTCATCTGACAACCAATGAAATAAATTCAAATTTATCTAAAATTAAAATTAATATCGAAAAAGATTCTAAAATTGTAATTTTACAACAATTTTTAAATTTTGATGATAATCTAAATATTTTTAAAAATGTTTTTGAAATATTTTTAAACAAAAACTCATCCTTAGACCATTATATATTACAAAATAGCGAAAATAATTTTTTACTCAATTCTTTTAAAATAAATATATTTGAAAACGGTTTATATAATTCATTTTTATCTAATTTTAAAGCTAAAATTTCTAAATTTAATTTCGAGGTAAACTTAAATGAAAAGCTTTCTAAAGCTTTTGTAAATGGTATATACCTCTCAAAAAATCAAAATATTTTAAATCACTATTTTGAAATAAATCATTTAGAATCTTTTACTGAAAGTTCCATTTTTATAAAAGGAATTTTAAAAGATGAGTCTAAAGCTTTTTTTGAAGTTTCTACTTCAATATCAAAAGATATTAAAGAAATTAGTGCTAAACAACTAAATAAAAATATTATTTTGGATACTACTGCAAAGTGTTATTCAAAACCAATTTTATGGATAAGATCATCTGATGTAAAATGCTCTCATGGCTCTACAACAGGATATTTAGACCAAGATGCTATTTTTTTTCTTCAATCTAGAGGTATAGATCTTTTAGAAGCCAAAAAAATAGTCTTAAGTGCTTTTTTAAAAGAAATATATGAAAAAATTGATCTGGATGAAGTGAAAAATTTCATTGATGGCGAGCTATTATGAAATATATAAAAAAAGATTTTCCTATTTTTAAAAATCAAAAAGACCTTATTTTTTTAGATACGGCAGCTAGTGCTCAAAAACCAAGTTGCGTAATTGAAGCTGAAAAAGAATTTTATGAAAAATATTATGCAAACATCCATAGAGGAATATATAAACTCAGTCAAAAAGCTACAAATTTATATGATGAAGCTAGAGAAAAAGTTAGAAATTTTATAAATGCAAAATATTTTGAAGAAATTATTTTTACTAGAAATGCTACCGAGAGCATAAATTTGATTGCATCTTGTCTTGCTAAAGACATTTTTCAAGATGGAGATGAAATTATCATTTCAGCTTTAGAGCATCACGCAAACATTCTTCCATGGCAGCTGATTCAAAAATTTAAAAAAATTAAAATTAAAATAATTTCAATCGATGATGAAGGAAATATTGATTTTCAAAATTTTTTATCACTTTTTTCAAATAGGACAAAACTTGTTTCAATACTTCATGTATCCAATGTTTTAGGTAATATTTTACCTATCGAAAAAATAATTTCCGAAGCTAAAAAAAGAAAGGTTTTAACTTTAATAGACGGCTGCCAGGCAGTTTCAAATTTTAAAGTGGACATGCAAAAACTTGACTGTGATTTTTATGTTTTTTCTTCTCATAAAGTTTATGGTCCTACTGGTCTTGGAATTCTTTATGGAAAAAAAGATCTTTTAGAAAAGCTCTCTCCTTACCAGGGAGGTGGAGATATGATAAAATCTGTAACTTTTGAAAGTTCTACTTATAATGACCTACCTTATAAATTTGAAGCAGGAACACCTGCTTTTGTTCAAGCATACGCATTTTCTAAAGTTTTTGATTATTTAGAAAATATTGGATTTGAAAATATTTTTAATCACTCTCAAAACCTTTTAAAATATTTAGAAAAAAATTTAAAAAATATTTTTAAAGATGATATTAAAATTTTTGGAAGCAATAATAAAGTAGGTATTTGTTCATTTATCATCAAGGATGAGTCTTCTCGTTTAAAAATGATACATCCGCATGATATAGGTACATATTTAGATGAGTTTAACATAGCAATTAGAGTAGGTCATCATTGTGCTGAACCATTAATTAAAAGACTAAATATATCTTCAACCGCTAGAATATCATTTGGAATTTATAATGACATTGAAGATGTTGATAAGTTAATATCAAAATTAAAGGATATAAAAAAATTTTTATAGTATGGAAGAATTTAAAGAGCTTTATCAGGAAATTATTTTAGAGCATAGCAAATGCCCTAGAAATTTTAAGGAAATGGAAAAACCATCTTCCTGTGCTAACGGACATAATTCAATGTGCGGTGATAAACTTATTGTATATTTAAAGCTTGATCCGAATAAAAAAATAATTGATGTTTCGTTTAAAGGTGTTGGCTGTGCTATATGTATTGCATCTGCTTCTCTTATGACTGAAGCTGTTTTAAACAAAAGCTTTTTAGAAACAAAAGCTATTTTTGAAAAATTTCATAATATGCTGACAAAAGACTGCAATTTTGAATGTCTCTCTATTTCTGAAGAAAAACTCTTAGCTCTTTCCGGAGTAAAAAAATATCCTGTTAGAGTAAAATGTGCTACTCTTGCATGGCATACTTTAATAGAAGCTTTAAAAGCACTTTGATATCCCCATGACTGAAGTCAGTAGTATTACGCCGTCGTTGGTCAAATCTTATTTTTTGTAGCAATATTCAAAAATTTAAATCTTATATAAAAACATACTGCATTCATGAGCCCATAAAAATCCATTAACACCCAGACATAGTAAGCTGGTATAGCATTTCTAACTACAATAAAATAAACCGGGATCAATGCAAAAAACCAAGCAGTAAAAGCATTCATAAGCATTATAAACAAAGTATCTCCGGCTGCAGTTAAAAAATACCTCCGGTAATCCATGTTATCCCGTCAAAAATCAAATAAAGCCATAAAAACACACATGTTACTTTAAGTAAAAAAAAGAGTTCATTATAAGCAGCACCATACTCCCCTTTTTTTAGAAAAGCATTTATTATAAAATCTGGATATATAAGCAAAAAAGCCGAAACAACTACAGCTATTAATAAAAGAAGTTTTACAGCTGAAGTCCATACTTTTTTGATTTTTAAAAAATCTTTTGCACCTATCATGTTTGCTGAAATTGTTGAAACACCCTTTTGCAGTCCTGTGACTCCAAAAGCAATTAATCCATAAATATTTTGACCGATAGCCATTGTTGTAATATATTTTTCTCCAAGTGAAGCCATCATGTAGTATATAAGTGCCCATGCAGTTATTTCGATCATATGTCCAAAAGATGTCGGGGCACCTATTCTTAAGCATTTTTTTATCAGTTTGAAATCGAATGAAACATGATTGGTATAATATTTTACTCTATATCTTTTTTTAAAAAAAAATATAAAAAGTATTACAATTTGAACAATTTGAGCAAGACCTGTAGCTATAGCTGCTCCTTTTGTTCCCATCGATGGGATAAAATGTTTTATTCCAAAAATTAATAAAATATCAAAAAGAATATTGGCAAGATTCGCTATTATTGTAATGAAAATTATTATTTTTGTTTTTCCTATACCGACAAAAAAAGAGGTTAAAGCTGTTTGAATTCCAAATGTAAACAAAAAATAGAATAACCATTGAAAATATGGTAGTGCATAATCACTATAATGATATTTTGGTAAAAAATATGGTCCTGAAAATTTTCCAAGCAAAATAAAAAAAGGCAAACAAAAAAGAGAGAAAAAGATCATCTGCCATACGGGAGAAGAGACTTTTTCATATTTTTTTGAACCATTAAACTGACCAATAAAAACTTCTGCAATAGAAACAATTCCTATTAGTCCAAATTGAAAAATTGCACAAAAAAGAGATGCAGTTGTAGCTGCATTCATTGCATCTAAAGAATAGTAAGCTAAAATAAGTCTATCTACAAAAAGCATTAGATAGTTTGAAAAAAAAGAAAGCATTAATGGTATTGAAATTGCAATGAGCTCTTTTAGACTTCCAGAGGGATGTTTAGTAAGCTTTGAATATTCTTTTGTGATTTCTTCTTGAAAAGCCATTTTCACCTAAAACAATAAAATCAAAAAATTTTATTCATTTCAAGATGAATTTAAGAGTTACTAAATATTATCTTCTTCACGCCAGTACAAATCGCCATACGAATATACCAGCTCATGATTTTTTTTAATTCCCCTGCTTCCGGAGGTAAATATTATATATGGCCTTTCTTTATCGTAAAATTCCCATACAATAATATTTGCTTTATGTGAATGGTTCATAAATCTTGTCCAGTTCCCCTGTTTTTTACCATCTATTGAATACTTTTTAAAATCGGGAAAACAAAATGTCGAGTTATTATTCACACCAATTTTTTTATCTAGCTTTAAAATTCCGGTATATTGGTTCAAAATTTTATAAGGTGGAATATTCTCTTTAGCAAATACCCCATATCCCATATATGGACTAATATATTTTATATTAATTTTTTTAAAATTATCTTTATCAATTTTCTGTTTTTTAATTCTTTTTAGAAAATTCTTAAACTGTACCCTTCTAGTTTTGCTGTAATAGTTTTTTTTTGAATTTTTATAGAATTTTGACCAATCTTTTTTAAATGATTTTTCAATATCCTTAGGTATCTCCAAATCGTCTAAATAATTAAATTTTATTTTTAATTTATCAATCTGTTTCATAATTTTATTATTATAATACTTTATTAATTAATTATAAATTAATAAAATAATTTATATTACAATCAACCAAGTTAATAACTTTATTAATAATATTGTAAAACATTTTTTTAATTAATTTTCACTTATTAGATAAGAATATTTATTGAAAATATATGAATATATGATATAATATGTTTCAAATTATTATATTGGAGAACGTTCTATGTCAACTGAATCAACGTTTAAAACAGCCCTTCCATATGGGATTGTGTCCTTATCAGCCGGTGTAATTGGAACTATTATAGCCGTCGGAGCAACATCCACTGCAATTAAAATTGCAGCAATTGCAATAGCCCTTTTTGGAGCATGGTCATTATTGGCTACAATTTTTTGCGGCTTAATTAATTCAGGTAACCCTGAAGGATTCCGTGAAGAATTACCAAAATTTGCCGTTACTTTCATTGCTTCCGGAATAGCAGATATTATAACTGCCGTAGCAAAAGCGTTAATTTTCTCATGGATTCATAGAAGAGAATCCAGGGCATAAATAGTATCTATAAAATAGAAATACTTCTGTTTTTTTAGATAATTTCTAGATATATTTAAATTCATTTTATTTATAAAATTTTACCTTAAAAATAAGGACAAAATATGGGAGTAAGTACATGCTCATTTTTAAAGGAAATGGAAGAAATCTCATTTAACATCGGAAATATTGAAGATTTTAAAGATTATTCTGAGCTAGTTCAAAAAACTAAAATAGTTGCTCAGGAAAAACATTTTCTTAATCCCGAAATATTTCTAAAAATTGAATATAAAAATGATTTAATAAAATATTCTTATCTACCAATTCCGTTTAAAGCTGCTCCTTCAAGAGAGAAAATAGATCCAATTAACATTCTCAGTAAAACCGATTTTGAAACTTTTATAAAAGAACTTCATTATTATAAAAAAATAAATATATTTTTGTTTTAACAAAAAATGTAAAAATAAAAATTATCTTCTTTTAAAGAATTGTACTTCCATTTCATGTTTTTTAGCAGCTTTCAAACTATTAAAAGTCCCTAAATTTCTTCTTTTCTTAGTCTTAGGATTTTTTTTTCTTGAATATAGCCTATATTTTCCGGATTTAAGCTTTCTAATCATTTCTCCCCATATCTTATATTTTTTAAATATCAAAAATGTATTATTAAACAAATAAAAATATTTTAATCTTTGACAAATATTTATAATTACAATTAAAATTACCCCACTTTATAGAGATACTATATTTCAGAGGAAATTATGAAAATAAAACTTAACATTAAAACTTTTAAAGAAAAAAAGTTTTTAACTAATTTATCTACAGTCTCTAATTTTTCAAATATTTTCTTTCATCATCATCATCAAATTTAATTAACCTTTTTTACTTCATTACAGAACATTTATTTTAATAAAGTACAAAAGATCAAATTATTATTTTTTACGATCTTTTTAAATTAAAAAAATTCTCGAAGTAAAAATTTACAAATAACATTTATTAACAAAAAGGATTTTTATTATGAATATCAAATTATTTTTAGTAGTTATAGCAATTTTAGGCGGTTTATGTCTCTGGATTGGAAAAATATCATCAAAAAACATCAAAACAAATGATGATTATTTTTTAATGGGAAGAAAGCTAAGTGTGATTCCATTATGTTTAACATTTTTTGCAACACAGCTTGGTGGCGGCACTCTATTAGGAGCAGCTCAGGAAGCTTATCAAAAAGGATGGATTGTATTATTCTATCCATTAGGTGTGGCTTTAGGTTTTTTCGCACTTGGCATGGGATTTGGTAGCAAATTAAAAAATTTAAATATTTCTACCACAGCAGAAATTTTTGAAAAAATTTATAAATCAAGGATTCAAAGATATATAGCATCAATCTTCTCAATTATATCATTGTTTTTTGTTTTAGTGGCTCAAGGAATCGCTGCAAAAAAGTTTTTTATTTCAATGAATTTTCAATCCCCCCTTATATTTGTTATTTTTTGGACCATTTTGATTCTATACACTGTTATGGGAGGTCTCGAAGCTGTTGTTAATACAGACGTCCTACAGACATTATTTATGATCTTAATTTTAGGATTAACTTTTTTTTCAATTAATTTAGGAAATACTGAAATTGTAAATAATTTTTCCATACAAAATATATTTGTATCAGATGTTCCTTGGATAACATGGCTGTTAATACCTTTTTTATTTATGCTTATAGAACAGGATATGGGACAAAGATGTTTTGCAGCAAAAAATAATAAAATAGTAACTTTTGCAACAATAGGTGCAGGAATACTTCTTTTAATATCTTCATCTATTGCTATATATTTTGGAGTAATGGCAAAGAAATTAGGCCTGACTATAAGTGAAAATTCAAGTATTTTAGTAGAATCTGTAAAACTTTTAACAACACCTACTATAACAACGTTATTTATGTGTGCAATTTTTATGGCAATAATATCTACAGCCGATTCTATTTTATGCTCTATCAGCTCAAATGTATCTTATGATTTTTTAATTTCTAAAAACATATCATCAAAAAAACAGGTAACCATTTCTAAAGCCGTAACCCTATTTTTTGGTCTTGCTTCAATCTCTTTTGTATTTATCTTCAATGATGTGGTAACTATGCTAATGTTTGGATATCAACTAACAATCAATATTTTATTTGTTTCGATTTTTATGGCATTGATTTCCAAAAATCCATCTCGTCTTGGAGCATATATTTCTATGATTGCAGGTGCAATTTCATTTATATTTATTAAATTTATTCGTGTTCCAATTTCAGAAGATATTTTAACAGTTGGATTAAGCTTTTTGGGGTATTTTATAGGTAAAAAAATGGATAAAAAAAGAGTTGCGTTAAATGAAATTGAAGATTAATAAAAAAATAATTTAATGGAAAAGCTATTGCTTTTCCATTTTTTTCAATATAAAATTTACTATAGGTTTGTATGAATGAAAATGCACATAATCAAAATATTTTAAATTTAAAATTTATTATTAATGAATATACAAAATCTAGAGGTGAACCTCAATTCTTAATAATGTTTTCATCCTGTTGCAGGGAATTTATAATGATTTATCAAAAAGATGGCCCAGGTCCTTTAAAAAAATGTTATTTCGATAGAATACATTATCCGGATTTTTTGAAAAATTTAGAAAAATTAAATTGTAGAAAATGCCAATCTCTCATTGGCGAAAAAATGATTTATGTAAAAGAAAATAGGATAGTTTTTCTTAATAAGAATAGTTAATGCTTATTCAAATTATTTACCTTCAAAGCTTTGTAAAATTTAGTTATTTATTATTTTGCTTTTTTTTAGTTCTTTTCTTAATCGAAAAGAATTTACCAAGAAGAAAACTTTAGCAGAATAATTCATTACAATTAAAAAAAGATATAATCCAATATTAATTTCATTATATGATAAATCTATAGACGGTGTTTTAACGATTTGAATAGGAATTAAATTTAAAATTGTTAATAAAATTATTATATTTAATATAGTAGTATTATTCTTCACTAATATAAAAAAATAACTTAAATATGTGTAGACAATAGCATATATTATTGCACCGGTAAAAAAAAATATGCTTATTTTTCTTAGAAAAACAAAAAGAAAGGCTATCAATACGAATACAATATTTTTTAAAATAAAAGAGAGTAACCATTTCTTTTTTTGCTTTATTAACATAAAAAAATCCTTAAATTTAATATTTTCTAAAAATCTGACGAATATCCTACCCCTATAGATCTTTCACCCCAATAAAAGAAAATGTTTCCGACTCTCTTCCAAAATCCAGGAGATGGATTGTCTTGATTATTAAATAATCGTTCTAGATTTCTTAGCTTAATTTGCTCTTGTGAATATTCAAATAATAAGAAATCTTTTTTCTTTGCACAATCACTTTCGTTTTTTTTGCTGTTAAAATCATGATTGAATTATAAAATAACCTATGATATTAGGAAAGCTTAATGAATGTACATTTAGAAAATACATACAAGAGCAGGGAAGGCAATAGACGCTCTCATCCTACGGCTTAAGCCATAGTCTTACCCGCTTTTGTCGTAAAATAACGTATTATTTTCTTTATAAATTTAAAAAAAATTAAAAATTAAAAAAATATGTACGATGCAATAATAATTGGAGCCGGAGCAAGTGGGATATTTGCAGCTATTGAAGCAAAAAGCAAAAAAAACAATCTAAAAATTCTTATATTAGAAAGATCAAATTCCATGCTTTCAAAAGTAAAACTCTCCGGAGGCGGAAGATGCAATATTACAAATGCTACTTTTGATCCGCATGAATTAGCTAAAAACTATCCACGGGGAAGTAAAGAGTTACTTTCAGCTTTTAATAAGTTTCAACCTCGTGATATGATTAAATGGCTTGAAGAAAAAAATGTTAGTTTAAAAATTGATGAAAACAATAAAGTTTTTCCAAAAAGCGATTCCTCTAATACTTTAATAGAATGTTTTTTAAAAGAACTTGAACTGAAAAAAATAGAAATAAGATTTAATCAAAATATTAAAAATATTTTAAAAGATAATGAATTTTTTGAAATTTTATTTGAAAATCAAGAAAGTATTTTTACAAAAAAAGTTGTTTTAGCCACAGGAAGCTCATCTTCAGGTTTAAAATTAGCTCAAAATTTAGGTCACAGTATAGAACCTTTTATTCCATCTTTATTTTCTTTTAAAATTAAAAAAAATGATATTTTAAAATTATCCGGTATTTCATTAAAAAATGTAAAAGTTAGTATAAAAAATACAAAATTTTCCCAAATCGGATCTATTTTAATAACTCATGAAGGATTTAGCGGACCTGCAATCATTAATTTATCTTCATTTGCTGCAAAATACCTTTTTGAAAATAATTATTTGTCTACTTTATTTATTAATTGGCTAAATATCTCTCAGGAGGAAATTTATCAAATTCTCTTAAAAGCAAAAAATGATTATCCAAATAAATTACTTTTAAAAATTAATCCATTTAATTTTCCAAATAATCTGAATCATTATTTTATAAATTCTTATAGCAACATTTTTTCTCATATTATCAAAAATGTTACTAATAAAAATTTATTCAGATTATCAGAAAAATTATCTTCAGATGAATATCAAATTATTTCTAAAAGCCAAAATAAAGGTGAATTTGTTTCATGTGGCGGTGTAAATTTAAAAGAAGTTAACTTTAAAGATATGCAAAGTAAAATTTGTAAAAATTTATATCTAACCGGAGAACTATTAAATATTGATGGCATAACAGGTGGATATAATTTACAAAATGCATGGACTACAGGTTTTATTGCAGGATATTTTTTATAACCTGCATTTTTTTATCATTTTATTGGCAATAAAACCCACTTCTTTAGAAGATGGTGTTGGATTGTTTCCTTCTCTCTTTTAACTTCTGCATAAAGTTTCCTTTT
>Ga0155611_182_pt1 | contig 14515 bp, 10 predicted proteins | sample RifCSPhighO2_12_FD_107268 | JGI IMG/M metagenome (GOLD analysis project Ga0155611, IMG submission 107268) | Chlamydiae bacterium RIFCSPHIGHO2_12_FULL_27_8
CATAACCTATGTACATACTGTAAAAGGTTCTAATCCTCCAATAAAAATATTTTTTTTTTATTTCTTTATTATCTTGAATTTCAGGAGTATTTGGAGCCGGTTTAAAAATATCTAGAGTACTCATATGCCACCATTACTATTATTTTTTATTATTTATTTTATTTTACTAAAGAGTAGCTTTAACCCTTTAAACTGTCAAATTAATTTATTAATATTTTATATGTTTTTTTTATATAAAAAGGTTCTTAATAAAAATTTATTTTTTTAAAAAAAATGAATGATTTTACACAACAAAAGATGGTGTCGTACTGTGGCATAATTTAGAAATTGTTTCTGACAATTATTTTTTGATATTACAAACCTAAAAATAGATGATTTTAAAAAAAAAATTTTATATATAAATATCTTTTCTTTATTTCATATCAGCAATATAATGTATTACAAATATTTAGGTTCATCATGCAATATCAGATTCCCAAAGGTCTTTTTGATATATTACCTTATTCTAAGGAAGAATGGACAATTTCATCAAAATGGCATTATTTAGAAAAAATTATAAAAAAGCTTAGTATAGACTACAATTATGAGGAGATTAGAACACCTATTTTTGAAAAAACTGAACTTTTTACAAGGGGTGTTGGAGAGTCATCTGATATTGTTCATAAGGAACTTTATACATTTTTAGACAAAGCAAAAAGAGAAATGTCGCTCAGGCCGGAAGGGACGGCTTCTATTATGCGAGCATTCATCGAAAATTCGTTACTTCAAGAAAGAAAAACACATAAATTTTTTTATATTGGGCCAATGTTTAGGTATGACAGACCTCAAGCCGGAAGGTATCGTCAGCACCATCAATTTGGAGTAGAAGTAATTGGAGAAAAATGCGTTGAGATTGATTTTGAAATTATTGATCTGCTTTTAAACTTATTTAAAAGATTGGAATTAAAAAACTTAAAACTTTTGATTAATTCAGTTGGAGATCTTGAATCTAGAGAAAACTATAAAAATGCATTATTAAAGTATTTAAAACCTTATTTTAACAATCTTTCTGAAGATAGCAAAATGAGATTTGAAAGTAATCCTTTAAGAATTTTAGATTCTAAAGATTTGAATGACATAAAAATAGTTGAAAATGCACCTTCAATTTTAGAATTTTTATCTGAAGGCTCAAAAACTCATTTTGACAATCTTTTAGCTCTTTTAAAAAAGGCTAAAATTGAATTTGAAGTTAATCCAAAACTTGTAAGAGGATTGGACTACTATGATGATGTAGTATTTGAAGTCGTATCAAATGATTTGGGAGCTCAAAGTTCTTTAGGCGGTGGCGGCAGATATGGTACGCTTTTAAAAAACTTAGGTGGGCCAAATCTTTCCGGTGTGGGATTTGCGTGCGGCATGGAAAGAATTTTGCAGCTTATGGTTAAGCAAAATGTGTTTTTTCCTAAAAAAAACTATCCTTTTGTTTATATTATTCCGATGGGAGAAAAAGCAAAAGAATATTCAATATTTTTGACAAGGGAATTAAGGAATCATTTTATACCTACAGAGATTGATTTACATGTTTCAAAACTTCAAAAAGCCTTAGCATATGCAAGCAAAATAGAAGCAGCAAATGTTTTGATCATCGGGGATGAAGAATTAGAAAAGCAGAAATTTTCGTTTAAGAATTTAGAAACAAGAAATCAAGAAGAATTGTCATTAGAAAACATTAAAATAGAAATACAAAAGAAATACTTAAAATACAAGGAACGGCATGCATAGAACTCATACATGTGGTGAAATTACAGAAAATAATATTAATTTAAAAGTGGCTCTTTGCGGATGGGTAAATAAAAGAAGAGATTTTGGAAAAATTATTTTCATTGATTTAAGGGATAGATTTGGGCTAATCCAATTAGTTATAGATACTGAAAAATTAAATAGTGAAGAAATAAAATCACTTAGAAATGAATGGGTTATTAAATCTCATGGTATTGTTAGGAAACGCTCTCCCGGGATGGAAAATAGAAATCTTAAAACCGGGAATATAGAAATTGATGTTTTATCAATAGAAATTTTATCAGAATCTAAAACTCCCCCATTTTCTATTTTTGAAGATAATACGGTTACAAATGAAGAGTTGAGACTGAAATATCGTTTTTTAGATATTCGAAGAAAAGAAATTCAGGAAAAGATCATTTTAAGATCTAACGTGGCATTTCAGGTTAGGAAAGTATTAACTGAAAATAATTTTATTGAGGTAACAACACCTGTACTTTGCAAATCTACACCTGAAGGAGCTAGAGATTATTTAGTACCGTCAAGACTATTTGGAGGAAATTTTTATGCACTTCCACAATCTCCTCAATTATTTAAACAACTTTTGATGATTGGTGGGATAGATAGATATTTTCAACTGCCGATATGTTTTAGAGATGAAGATCCAAGAGCAGACAGACAGCCGGAATTTACACAAATTGATATTGAAATGAGTTTTGCAGAAAAAGAGGATCTTTTTAAAATAGCTGAGTCTATGGTTAAAGAAATTTTCAAAAACACTATTAATGAAGATGTAAAAATTCCTATTTCTAAAATGTTTTATCATGATGCTTTAGAAAAATATGGGACAGACAAACCTGATTTAAGATTTGGTATGGAGCTAATAAGAATTGAAGATATTTTAAAAAAATCAACATTTCAAATATTTTTAGATTCTTTGAAAGAAGGAGCTATTATAAAAGCAATAAATGTTAAATGCGGCTCTAATTTTTCGAGAAAAAATCTGGATGAATTTACAACAATTGTAAAATCTTTTGGTTTGAAAGGGCTTACATTCATTAAAAAGGCACAAAATGAAATCAGTTCATCAATATTAAAATTTTTAGATGAAAAAGTTATAAAAGATCTTGAAGAGAGACTGCAAATTGAAGATGGCGATTTAATTATAATAGCATGTGACAAAGAAGATATAGTAAACAAATCCTTAGATCATCTAAGAAGAAAAATTGCGAAAGACAAAAACCTTTGTAAAGAAGATGATTTTAAATTTGTTTGGATAGTTGATTTCCCTCTTTTTGAGTTGGATAAAGAAAATAATACACTAAGTGCATGTCATCATCCTTTTACATCTCCTAGAGAAGTAGATTTAAAACTATTAGATAGCGAACCATTAAAAGCGAAAGCTGAAGCATATGATTTGGTATTAAATGGCTATGAGATTGCCGGAGGATCAAAAAGAATTTTTAGAAGCGACATTCAAAAGAAGATATTTTCTCTATTAAATTTAACTGATAATGATATTGAAGAAAAATTTGGATTTTTTATTGAAGCTTTAAAATATGGGACACCTCCTCATCTTGGAATAGCATTTGGTTTTGACAGGTTGATGATGCTTTTAACTAAAACTGAAAATATTAGAGATGTGATTGCTTTTCCAAAAACATTAAAAGGATTGGATTTAATGATGAACTCCCCTTCTTTTGTTAATGAAAAGCAACTATCAGAACTAAGTATTAAAACAACAAAACAAGAAGATATTCATTGGCAATAAATGTTTAAAAAGTTAGTTATTTTTTTATTTTTATTTTTAAATTTATTTTCGAAAGAGAGAGATCCGGATGTTAAGAAATATTCTGAAGCATTAGGGCATATAATTGGTAAACATTTGGAAGAGCTGGATGTTGAGGTAGACATTAAACAAGTTTTAAAAGGGATAAAAGATTCTTCAAAAAAAACTGCTAAAATGAAAAAAGATGAAGTTTTAAAAAACTATCAAGAGCTAAATGAAAAAATAAATGAAAAGCTTGCTCATAAAAATCTGAGTGAAGCGGAACAATTTTTAGAAAAAAATAAATTTGAAAAAGATATAATTTCTTTAGAAGAAGGAAAGATTCAATATAAAACATTGAATGAAGGCAATGGAGAAGAGATAAAATCTTATAACACACCGATCATCAGATATGTTGGGAAATATCTTAACGGCAAAACTTTTGCCGAATCGGAAGAATTAATAACTATTAATGAAACTATTTTAGGATTGCAGAAAGTTTTAATTGGAATGAAAAAAAACGAAAAAAGAATAGTATATATTCATCCCTCACTTGCTTTTGGCAAAACTTTTCCTTCATTAAATTCGCTTATAATATTTGAAATTGAAGTTATTGAAAATGATTCTTCAAATATTAATTTTTCACCACATGAAATTGCTGATATTAAAAATGATTATAATACTTTTTAATCCTCAAATTCCTCAGAACACAGGTAATATTATTAGAACTTGTTTTTTAACAAACTCTGATCTTTACCTTGTAAAACCTCTTGGATTTTCTTTATCTAAAAGGCAACTTAGGAGATCCGGAATAGATTATTTTGATGAACAAAAAATTAATGTTTTAGATAATTTGGATGATTTTTTATTAGACAAGGAAGATTTTTATTTTTTTTCATCTAAAGCAGAAAAAAAATACACAGATGTAAAATACACAAAAGATTCGATATTGATATTTGGATCAGAGACTTTTGGGCTTCCGGAAAAATACACAAAAAAAATGAAAGAAAAATTTGTAACTATTCCGATGAAAAAGGATTCTAGATGTTTAAATTTATCTAATAGTGTGGCTATTGGTCTTTATGAATGTTTTAGGCAAAATAATTTTATTTTTTAAGGCGATGTTAAAATTGTAATAAGTAGCGAGGTAGAAGCAGCAGTAGTAATTGGCAAATAAATAACTGATCTACCTTTATTTACTATTACATCACCGGGCATTTGACCTATCCATGCAAAAATTATAGGAATATCCACTTTATAATGTAAAAGCAAACCGCAAAAAACTAAAATTACAGCAAAGAGGGTAAAAAATCTTCCCATTTACATAACTTTTTCAATAAAATCTTTTAAAAATTTAGCATCTTTCAAACCGACAATTCTATTCCTTTCTTTACCGTCTTTAAATAAAATGAGAGTTGGGACAGAAGAAACTTTAAATTTGGTGGCAAGTTTTATTTCATTATCGATATCCAATTTGGCAACTTTGGCTTTTGATTTCATAGCTTCTGCGACTTCTTCCAATATTGGAGCTAGCATTCTGCAAGGACCGCACCATTTTGCAAAAAAGTCTACTAAAGTAACACCTGTTGATATTGTTGATTCAAAATTACTTTCATTAATTTCTAATATATTTTTAGACATTTTTACCTCCATTTAAATACTATTATGATTAAAACATGATTTTTAAAACAATTAAATTAATAATGTTTTTTCTGTAGATCTTTTAAATTTTTTTCTAAAAAAGCATTTATATATTCTACTTTTTTCTCTTTATCTATACCTTCAAATTCAGTAAAATAAACCGGTTTTCCAATAAAGCATTTAATTTTGCCGAACATTTTAGGTAATTTTCTTTTTTTAGACCAGATTTCCAAAGGGCCTTTAATATAGACCGGGATTACAAGTGCTTTGGTTAAATTGACTAAGAAACCTATACCCGGCAAAAATTTCAAAATTTGTCCATCTTCAGATCTTTGACCTTCCGGAAAAAGTATTATTTTTTTATTAGCTTTAAGAATGGAATCAATAATTCTAAACGTTTTAATATTTGGAGAATTTAGTGAAATTTCATGGGCATTTAATATTTTTATAATTTTACCTAAAAAAAATTTTTTAAAAATGGATTTTTTAGCTATGAAATTAAGTTCTTCGTCAAATACTTGAGTTAAAATTATCGGATCGAGAAAGGATACATGATTTGAAATTATTATAGATTTTCCTTCTATAATGTTTTCTTTTCCAAAAATTTCCAATTTATAAAAAAATTTTAAAAAAAAAAGAAAGAATTTTTTTACGAATCTATAAGAAAATTTAATTTTTGTTTTTTTTTTTACAATTTTAACTATTTTATTTACTACTCCGTTTACATCTAAATTTGAAGTATCAATTAAAAAAGCATCCGGAGTTTTTTTAAGAGGAGAAAATTTACGTGTTGAATCCATTTCGTCTCTTTTTTGAATATCTAATAGAATCTGCTGTTTATCGAATGATGCAAAATCTTGTGGATATTTATCTAAATAATCTTGAAACCTTCTTTCGGCTCTAACTGATGCTTTAGCTGTTAGATAAATTTTAACATCGGCATTGGGGAATACTACACTTCCTATGTCTCGGCCTTCAGTAACAACATCTCTATTTTCTGCATATTGTCTCTGAAGAGGGACTAGAATTTTTCTGATATATTCTTTTGTGGCAATTTTTGAGACCAGATCTGTAACATAAGTAGATCTTATTATTTCTGTTACATCTTCATCATTAACAAAATAGTTTCTATTGCCATTTTCTTCTTTAAAATAATAATTAAAATTATTATTTAAAAAGTCTACAACTTTGGTTTCATTTTCATAATCGATTGAATTTTTTATAAATGCGTACGTAGCCGCTCTATACATTGCTCCGGTATCAAAATATGAAAAATTAAGTTTTTGAGCTAAAGCTTTTGCAATTGTTGATTTACCAACACCTGCAGGTCCGTCTATAGCTATAATCATAAAATTAACCTATGAGATAGAAGTATAATATAGGAACATTAAAAGTTAAAGAGTCAATCATATCCAATATTCCGCCTAGGCCCGGAATTTTTGCGCTATCTTTGATTTTGACATCTCTTTTTAAAAGAGATTCGCATAAATCTCCGAACTGAGAAAAAACGCCTAAAACGAGACCTAAAAAGATACTTTCAATAAGATTTAGTTCAAAAAAATTCTCTTTAGAGAAGAAGCTGAAAATAATGCTTGTAAAAGTGGCGAAAACAAGGCCTGCTACAGCTCCAACAATGGTTTTATTTGGACTAATTTTAAAAGCAAGTTTCTTTTTTCCAAATAATTTTCCGAAGAAATAGGCTGCAATATCTGTAATTTTTGTTACTAATATTAAATAAAGGATCCACATTCTTCCATCTTGCATTTCGATATTTCCGATAAAAATTATAGGTAGAAACATAGAAAATGGAATAGCGATATAAAAAAAACCAAAAACTGAATGGGAAATTCTTTTAAGAGATCCTTCGAGAGATTTAAAGTTAACTAAGAACATAGCTAGAAAAAAAACAAAAATGAGTAGAGAAGGCAATAAACTTAAATTTGGAAACATTGAATAGAAAAAAAAGGCTAAAATTTCTGCAATAACAAAAAATATGAGAAGAGATGGAGATAGGTGAACATTTTTTATTTTTAAAAAATTTATATATTCCAAAGTTGCAACGTAGGAAAGAGCACAAATTAAAATTGCGATTAAAGGTTTTATAAAAAGTATATTAGAAAAATATATTATTATCGCAACTAAGACAGCTGCAATAATGGAAGAACCGGTTCTTTTTTTTAGATCGTCTAATTTATTCATTTTTATCCTCTATTTTTAAAATATAGGAACTAAAAATTATTTAAAATAAATTTATACTGAACCGCCTAATCTTCTTTTTCTTTTTTGGTATTCTAAAATAGCATCTTTAAAATCTTGAATTGTAAAATCCGGCCAAAACTTATCTGAAATATAAATTTCGCTATAAGAAATCTGCCAGAGCAAAAAATTTGAAATCCTTTTTTCTCCTGAAGTTCTTATTAAAAGATCCGGGTCAGGTAGGTCGGCTGTATCCAAATATTTTGAAATTAAGTCTTCTGAAATATCTGAAATATCAATTTTCTTATTTTGAATTTCATTATAAATTTTAATAAAGGCTCTTTTAATTTCATCTCTAGAGCCGTAGTTGATACAGATAGTTAGTTTTAAAAGAGGATTTTCTTTTGTATAATCTTTAACGCTTAAAAATGCTTTCAAAATATTTTCGGGAAGTTTAGATAAATCGCCGATAATATTTAAAGCTACCCTATTTTTTTTTAAAAATTTTTTTTGTTTTTTTAAATAAAGTTCAAAAAGGTTCATTAAATTATTAATTTCATTTTTTGATCTTGACCAATTTTCAGTTGAAAAAGCAAAAACTGTAATTGCTTGAATACTCAGATCAAGAGAAGCTTTAACGATATTCGTTAAAACGCTTGCACCTTTAGAGTGGCCTGCAGCGGAAGGAAGTTTTTTTTTCTTTGCCCACCTTCTATTGCCGTCCATTATAATGGCAACATGTTTTGGGATATTTTTCAAATGAAGAGGTATATTTTGCTCAAGTTGAGACTCAATAATCATATAATATATAAAAAATTTGAAAATTATTTTTAAAAACAAAAAACTAAAACAACAATATACTAAGTTAATTTTTGTTTGAAGTGATTTGATATAAATCGATTAAAATGGACTAGACAATCATATTTTTTTTTACTATTCTTTAATATTCATAACCTAAATTAAGGGATTTAACTTTATGAAAAACAAAAAATGGCAAAGCACATTAATTATAATAGTACTTTCATTAACATTGTATAATATACTACCTACTGTTTTTTATTATTCTAAACCTTTAAAAAGCCCTATTACAGAAAAAAAGGCTAATGAAATATCATCAAAGATAGCAGATAGAGTCAATAATCTGGAAAAGGAATCTATTGACTGGATAAAATCTTATTGCAAACTTTTAAATTTATCTCCTAAATCAATACAAATTCTTAAAGATCGACCTTCACATATAGAGGTTGAATTTACAAAAATTGATGATGCTAAAATTTTAAAAAAATTTTTACCTAGATCCGGAAACATAATATCATTTGTGCCTTCTCAATTAAATCTTTCAGCTTCAGAGGTTGAAAAAGATTCTAAAAGAGTATTGATACATAGAAAGATTCCGATAACTCTTGAAAAGGGGCAATTAGGAAGATTTTTCAAATTTACAAAAAAATTTGATAGCGAACAGAAAATCTCTTCTATATATAAAGATCTGTTATTTGACAGAGCAAGTGAGATTTCATATCAGGTAGGAGGCACATCTGAAAACAGCTATTTAGTTGACACAATACACAAAAACCCTTCATCTGCACTATCAAAGGAAATAACATTAAGTTTGGTATATAATATTTTAGATTATTCAAAACAATTTGAGGAAAATTCCCCAATTCTGAACAGATATTTTTCAACTTTCACACAAAATGATTTGAGCAACAAGAAAGAATTAATAAATAATTTAGTTAAAAGTATTGATTTTTTAAGAGAAGAGATAAAACTGGATAAAGCTAAAATTAAATCTGAAATTTCAGAAGAAATGAATGAAGAGCTACAGCAAAAAATAGCAATACTGGAAAAAAGAGAAATATCACTATTATCTGCAAAAAAAATTATTAACAATAATTTAACTAAATTCTGCAGCGGCAAAAGTCCTATTTTCTATGAAGACATTTACAATAACCTGGAAAAAGATTTAATCAACAACAGCCTAGCGACAACATTTAGAATTGATTTAAAGTCGAATAATCCTTTCATAAAAAGCCTTACTTTAGACTGTGTAAATGATAAAATTTATTTTAATTTTCACAGTGATATTTTAGCACTTAAGAAAACTTTAAAAAATGATAAATCATTTGATCAGCTTTTGATTAATGAAATTGCAAAAATAACTAATAAAACAGCTGAAAAGATTTCTTTAGAAAATGATGAAGTCTTTATAAAACTTTCAAACATTGAAAATACAAATAGTTTTGTATTATTAGATTTAAAAGAAGTATCAAAAGAACATGCTAAAACAATTTTGAATACATTAAACATGGAGTTTAGTCCTTCGCATGAAGAGCTTCTTAAAGACAATTTTCCGATATATAGTTACGATGAATTTTTAAAACTTGATGAAGTTCAAAAAAGATATTGTTTAGTAGTATATTCTTCGGCAGAAGAAGCAAACAAGCTTTCGGGTTTCAAAAAAAACTCAACCTATGTAATTGCAAAGGGATTAGATCAGATTTTCAAAAAGTACCGGGATTTTCAATCCTCTAAGGAAGCGAATCTTTTTGCAAAAGATTTCAACAAGCTAGAAAGTATTTTGAGACAAAATGGTTTTAATCCATTTTTTGGTTCAAACTTAAATAATGCTGAATATCAAAATGATTTAATTTTTGAACAAAATGATTTTTACAAAAATCTATTATTGGCTACTAGGGAAGATTTTAATGTAAAAGGCTCTAAAAAATTTGCATACTTAGAACTATCTGATTTAGAGCAAAGAATTTTAACTGAGAACAAAATAGAAAATTCTATTCAAGAAGAGCTAATCAAGCAGAAAGATGATTATTTTACATCTCAAAACAGTTTGGATTCAGAAACTAAATATGATGTACCAAAACCCGTTAAAAGTCCATTAATAAACAATCTTAAACTTAGTGTTAATAAATATTTTCATGGTGATGAAAGAAAAGTTTTGCATTGGGGATTAGATTTATCCGGCGGCAAAACTGTGACAATAGAGCTTAGAGATCAAAATGGAAAAGTTGTTACAGATGAAGCGGCGTTGAAACAGGGTATAAATGAATTATATTCACGTGTTAATAAATTGGGTGTATCAGAAGTAAGCATTAGAACAGTAGATTCAAATATAGTTTTAGATTTTCCGGGAGCTCAGAATCTATCAGCAGATGATCTTGTAAAAGCTTCTTCAATGTATTTTCATGTAGTTAATGAAAAATTTACCCCTACAAATAGAGAGCTGTCTGATCATGTGAATAAATTTTTAACTGAAGTATACAATGAAGCAATAGTTACAAACAAAAAAGATCCAAAAAGCATAAATGAAATAGCTTATAAACATTTACATGGAGAAACATCAGATAGTTCACTTAAATCCGAATCTGCAAAAATTTTGATTCAGAACGGATTAAAGATTGCGGATCCAAACAATAATATTAATTTAAATAGTTTTGATTATTCGCTTTGCAAAATTGCACTATTCAGAGGAGATGACTATAAAAAATGGTCTAGTCAAACACATCCTCTTTTGATAGTTTTTAATAATTTTACACTTGATGGAACTAGTTTAGCAAATATTAGATCTGCATATGATCCATCAAAGGGAAACTATTTAACATTTGATGTGAAAAGTTCAAATATTTTAAATAATTCAAAAAAGATTTTTCCGAGGGAAGATTTATTTAAATGGACATCTACATTTTCGAAAGAGAAAATACAAGGCACTCCTTTTGAAAATTTTTCAAAAGGCAGAGGTTATAGAATGGCAGTGATTTTGAATGACACAGTTATTTCAGCACCTACATTGGAATCTGCTCTAAAAGATTCTGCAATGATATCCGGAAATTTTTCTTTAAGAGAAGTTAGCCGGCTAACAAATGACTTAAAAGCCGGATCATTGAGTTTTACTCCAAACATTTTATCTGAGAAAAATGTTAGTCCTGAGCTTGGAATTAAAGACAGGACAAAAGGAATTGCTGCAACATTTATAGCATTTGCATTAGTTATAGCAGTAATGATTTTTTACTATAGATTTGCAGGTATTGTAGCATCTATAGCGGTATTAATTAACTTACTTATCATATGGGCAACGCTTCAAAACATACAAGCTACACTAACGCTTGCAGGTATAGCCGGAGTGATTTTAACAGTTGGAATGGCTGTAGATGCAAACGTTTTAGTTTTTGAAAGAATTAAGGAAGAATTTTCTATATCTAAAAATATATCTTCAGCAATAAACAGTGGTTATAAAAGAGCATTTAGTGCGATTTTTGATTCAAATATAACAACAATAATAGCTGCATTAATTTTATTAAATTTTGACTCAGGTCCTATAAAAGGATTTGCTGTGACATTGATAATAGGGATAGTGTCCTCGATGTTTTCTGCATTATTTATGACAAGATTCTTTTTTTCTAGATGGGCACAAAATGAAAAAAATACAAATTTAAAAATGTTAAATTTTGTTCAGAGTAAAAATGTAAATTTTTTAAAAATCTCCAAATTCGTAGCAATGTTTTCAATAATAACTATTATTTTGGGATCATTTTTATTATACAAACAAAAAAGTTCTATAATTGGAATGGATTTTACAGGAGGTTACACATTAAATATTGAGATCCAAAATAGTGGTATTGATTATCGTGAAGCAGTAAATGATGCGTTAATTAAAAGCGGTCTTAGCAGCAGTGATTTTCAAATAAGAGAGCTGAGTCCGGTAAATAATTTAAGGATTTCTCTAGCTGCGTCACTACAAGAAAGTTTATTTAAAAATTTAAAATTAAATGAAAATATAAATACTCCGTATCAATATGAAAAAAATCCTAAAATTGTTTGGATGATAAATGCATTAAAAGGGTCAAATATTGAGTTAACAAAAAAATCATTAGAATCACTAGATAAGAACTGGACGGTAATGAGCGGCCAGATGTCAGATTCTATGAGAAATAGTGCAATAATAGCTCTATCATTGGCACTTGCAGCTATTTTTATTTATATTGCATTTAGATTTGAATTTAAATATGCGGCTAGTGCAATGCTTTGTTTAGTGCATGACATATTAATTACTTTAGGATTTATGGGAATTTTGCATTTATTGAAAGTTCCTATGCAGATAGATTTAAATACAATAGCAGCATTAATGACAATAATTGGGTATTCTTTAAATGACACTATTGTAATTTTTGATAGAATAAGGGAAGATTTGAAATTTTCTAAAAACAGAAATTATCCTTTGATAGTAAATAACTCATTAAATACAACAATAAGCAGAACTACATTAACATCATTTACTACACTGGTAGCTCTTTTAGGGCTTGTAATATTTGGTGGCGGGACAATTTTTAATTTTGCTTTAGTAATGACAATTGGAATATTATTTGGAACACTTTCTTCAATATTTATTGCATCACCTTTAATGCTTTATTTTCATAAAATTGAAAATAAAAGATTGGTATTTAAAAAAAGATAAAAAATATTTTTTACAAATATTGATCAATAAATTATAAGATAGAAAATAATTTAAATATTATTTGAAAATTAACTTTAGGAAAGGAATCGTGTAATTTTGTCATTATTAATTAAAAGCAAACCTAGTTGGGTAATGCCAAAAGAAGATACGAAATGGATAAATAAAATTGTTTCAGAATTTAATATTCATCCTGTTACTGCTCAAATTTTTGCATCTAGAGGTTTTGAAACTTTAGAAGAAATTCATAAATTTTTATATTCCTCTCTTCCTAATTTACATGATCCTTCTTTATTTCAAGATATGGATAAAGCTGTAATGAGAATAGTTAAAGCTTTAAAAAACAAAGAAGGAATATTGATTTATGGGGATAATGATGTAGATGGGATGAGTGCAACTGCATTATTAGTTGATTTTTTTAAAAGCATTGGAGCGAATGTATTTTTTTATATACCTGAGAGTTCTTCTCACAAAAAAAGCATAATTAGAGATGCCATACAGTATGCACTTGATAAAAAGTGTACGCTATTAATTACTGTTGATTGTGGGATTACGGCATCGAAGGCGATTGAAGATGTTGTTAATCACGACATTGATGTAATAATAACGGACCATCATGAACCTACATCAAAAATTCCAAGATGTATTGCGACATTAAATCCAAAACTTTTGAACAGCACATATCCGAACAGGGATATTACCGGGGTAGGTGTGGCATTTAAATTGGCACATGCATTAACGAATCATTTAATTGAAATTGGATATATAGATTACATTGATTTAAAAAGTTATTTAGATTTGGTTGCACTTGGAACTATTTCAGATATGGGTACTTTATTAGGAGAGAATAGAATATTTGTTAAATATGGGCTTGTTGAGCTTAAGAACACTAAAAGGATTGGGCTAAAAAAGCTTTTTGAAGTTTGTGAAATATCTGATCAGGCAGAAATAACTCCATTGGATATAGCATCAAAAGTATCTCCTAGATTAAACAGTTTAGGTAGAATTGCCGATCCGAAAAAAGGTGTAGAGCTTTTACTCATTAAAGATGAATCGAGGGCAAGAAAGCTTGCTAACGAACTTGATTTATATAATACTGAGCGGCAAAAAATTGAAAGGCTGGCATCGGATGACATTGAAAAATACATTTCGGCACATCCTGAAATTTTAAATGAAAAGGCTATAGTGCTTTCATCTGACAAATGGCATCCCGGGATTATTCCAATAATTACGGCAAGGATTTCAAAACAGTTTAATAGACCTACTCTTTTAATTGCCATTGAACAGGGAATTGGTAAAGGATCTGCAAGGACAATACCTGAGTTTCCTCTTCTGCCTGTTCTTCAAGAAAATGAAAATCTTTTAATAAATTTTGGTGGCCATGATTATGCGGCCGGTTTTGTAGTAAAGGAAGAAAATATTTCTTTATTGAAAGAAAATTTTATTAAAAAGGTTAATGGAACTTTAGAAGATAAAGATATAATTTCTAAAATGTATCTTGATGCAAATATTAAATTTGACGCATTAACATTTGATTTTATGGAGTCTCTGCAATTATTGGAGCCTTTTGGAAATGGGAACCCACCTCCCTTGTTAATTTGCAGTGCAAAACAGGTATGGACGCCTAAAATTGTTGGTAAAATACATTTAAAATTGTTTTTAGAACAAAATGAAAGGATGCTTGAAGG
>Ga0155611_101_pt1 | contig 14509 bp, 19 predicted proteins | sample RifCSPhighO2_12_FD_107268 | JGI IMG/M metagenome (GOLD analysis project Ga0155611, IMG submission 107268) | Chlamydiae bacterium RIFCSPHIGHO2_12_FULL_27_8
TAACATACCAAGAGCAGAGGCTGGACCTATTACTTATGCAGCATGTATTGTCACCTGCGAAGCAATATCAATTGCCTTAGTCGCCGCATCCGGAGGAGTTCTCACTCCAGCTTTATCCGCTTCTCTCTATGCTTGCACTCAAGCCTGTTGGCCAGCATTTGCAAGCCCAACTCCTTAGTGAATTAACAGGAAAAATATTATGGATATTATTGATATGGCAATTAAATTAATTGAAGCAATGTATTTTAATGATAAGTCTCTAGAATCATTGATTCAAACAGAAATAAAACGAGGTGCTATTTTAGGAAAGGATTTTTCAACAATAGATAAAGATCATTTAAAATCTTATTTTAGAAGTACTATTTTTTTAAAACCATTTGCTGTTAATTTTGCAAAACATTTTTCAGCAGAAGAAATTTTAACTCTTACTAAAATATATAAGTCAGAAGTTATGCAAAAAATGTTTAATTCGCTGGAGTTATTTATTCCAATTTGTGAAGCAATGACAAAATATGTTGAAAAAATTGCCGCTCAAACTGCTTAATAAAACTTGGCAATAAGCAAAATCATTTCTTTATTGCCCTTTTTATCCCAAGAATAGTACAGCTAAATTATTTATCTCCGCAATAGTTCTATTAGAAAATTCACCAAGTTGGGAAGATACATACCAAATTCCATACAAATCCTTGTATTTTTTTGCATTACTTAATCTTCTTGTAAAAGTAAGTCCTTTATGAAATATCCAAACTTCAGGCCTAACTACTAAACCTATCTCATTTGAATTAGTTATAAATTCAATAGAGCTTTGAATACTTAATTCCAAATATTTTAAAGGCTGAGCAACCACACCGGAAATTGTTATATTTTTATTATCTTTTTTACGCATATTTGTTGATGTAAGAAATTCAACTTCTAATTCTACTCCATCAATTTCTTTAATATATGATTCTGTTGCAGGAATATCTAAATCCTTAAAAATCGGTTTAAATCCCGAATCAAGCAAATATTGTAACAGTTTTTTATCATCTATATTTGAAATAGTATGTGGAATTAATGAATCAAGATCTCGTGTACCTACCGGATTAATACCACTTTTCTGATCTGATAAATAAAGTTTATAAATAATAGGAGCAAAACCCCCGCTGATAATTATATAATTTTTCCAAGGACCTATCGATCTTAAAAAAAATGAAATCATCTTATCTTCTTTTTCTAAAACTAAACTCATATATCTGCTTATTTCATAAATGTTTTTAATATTTTATCTCTTTGAAGTATAAATATTGCTTGTTCCTCCCCTCTTAAAGGAAATTGGCATAGATCTAAATAAGTAAGAAGAATTGGTGAACATAATATATTTTTGTCACAAGGTTTAGAAAATTTATCAAGAATAGTTTTATAATATGGCTCAATTAATATTATCTCATATCCTTTTTCTTGCGGCTCTAGTAATAATTTTTTCTCAATTTCTATTCTCAAATCCTTTTCAAGAATATACAATTCTATAGTATTCAAATTAGTGTTCTTGTAACCACAAGCTTCAGCAGCACTATGCAATGCTAAAACAACTTTTTTTTCTAATTTATTTTCAATTAAAGTCTGAAAAACCTTCTCTTTAGTTTGAAAAGGACTACGATATGTCCAAATTTTACATTTTTCAATAATATTATAATTATCTTCCCAACTTTTTAATAAATCCTTAGAATTGGAAAGATTAAATTTTTTTGATGTTCTAATTCCTATAGTTTGTAAATATCCCTTTAAGGTTAATATCTTAAAAACTCTTTGAACAAGACCAAGACTCAAATTACACTCTTTAGCAACTTCTCTTATAGAAAAAAGCTTTTTATTTTTTCCAACAAGTAATAGCCAATACAATATCACTGAAGATTTATCTGCATAAATATTACGATCTATATCAGGCTTATTAGATAATATTAAAAATTCACCTTTCATGCTGTTCACCCTTATTTACTGTTCATTATATAGTGAACAGTAATTTTTAGTATACAGTTAATTTTAAAATTTTTTTGAATATTATGTTTCTGAATATTAAAGCATTAAGAAAATCTCGGACGAAGTGGATACCAATTCGTACATTATCTTTGATTCACTTTAAAATCTCTTCGATCTAAATGCATAATTGTATTTTTATAAAACTCATTGATTAATTGAAAAGCTTGATTATATGAATATTTAATTTCGCATTTTTTTAACAGATCATCAAATGAGCTTTTCCAGTCCTCTGGAAATACATTTAAATTATCCGGAATATTATGGGTTTTTCTTCTAAAAAACACTTTTGAAATAGATTCTGCTATTAATTTTTTATCAACTAAATCACTTTCAATTAATAACAAAATATCTATTACATCTTTAACCCTGCTATTTATAGCACTTCTAGGCAAAGTATAAGCATGAATTTTTTCTGCAAATTGCTGTTCAACATTAATTAATTTATATGTAATTGATGGAAAACCCAGATCTTCTAACCACCCTATTGATTTTCTATTTTCGATTGGTTTTATAGAAACATCTCCAATCCCTACATCCAAGTTGAAATTTACAAATCTTCTTCCTCCAATTGAAGATTCCACTAAAAACCTTGCTCCACCATAAATAGGCTGCTCTAATTTTCTTTTAGGTTAGCTCACAATAAACTGAAAAAAATCTTCTAATTCCAGTGAAGAATCCTCTCTTAAAGCTAACAAAAGAGTTTTATTCTCTTCATCATTTATAAATTGTTTAAAATCACTTATCATTAGATCTAAATCTTTTGTAGCTCTTGCGATATCAAAGCGTAATTCCATAGCATACCCGCCCTTTAAAAGCCAAGAATGAGTATTACTAGAAAATAATCTCGCTAAAAATCTTTCAAAAGCAACCTTTCTTCTTATTCTTTCTAAATCTTGATTTAGCTTAGAAGAAACATTTCTTAGTTTTTGTTCTAAACTTTTTCTAAAATCTTCAGGATTTTTATATTTTTTCATAAAAAATTCTCTACTCGCTTTTTTAATTTCTGATTGTCATTCAAATAGGGATGATCCAATATTTTATTCTTAGAAATAATTAATCCTTTAGAAACAGAAGCTTCTATTGCTTGATAAATTAATTCTTTAGAAATAACGTTTTCTTCAATTATATCAATTATAGTTCTTAAAGGCTTAGTGACTTTAACATTTAAATAATATTGAATATCTTCTTTTAGTAGATTTTTTTTATGAATCTGCAAAATTTCAGGAATTTTAGATCTTCGCTTAAAATTTTCAGGAACAGTCATATGAATTTTTTCAGGCATAACATCAGATAAATCATAAAGCATTAAAGCAGTTGAATGAGAAAATACTCCTTGAGGAATATCATGAGAATTTCTGCTCCACAGATACAACCTCATCAAATCCGGTCTTTCTACTATAGGATAATTTAATAATCTATAAAGCCCTCTTCCTTCTTTATTCCATTTACCTGTTTTGACAAAATATGCATGATTTTTAGAAGAAATACCACATTTAATAGCTTGTTTAGCAGTAAAAAAACCTTGTTGATTATCTGCTATTTCAAATAGAGCTTTATTTTCCATTTGCACGGATACCTTAATTTTTAAGGTAATCGTGCCATTTTTGAGTTTTTTTTTATAGTTAAATTTTTAATACATTAATAATTAAATACTTCGGACGAAGTAGGTACCAATTCGTACCATTTCGTTAATCCCGGTCCGGGTCCAAAATCACTTCCAATAAAACAGTGCCGGTCTATCCTTTAATCAGAGATCGCATCTCTTCAATGAGATAAAGAGGGCAATTGAGAACCTCTCCATCCTTTCTTAAATTCATAGGCGAAGTGCGAATGAGCATTTTTGGATGATAAGTATCGCCGTAAACCCTCAGGCTTTTTTTCTTTGAAGAATTCCCGGATTTAACTTCTAGGGGGTAAATGAAGCCATCTTGTTCTATAATAAAATCGAGTTCTGCCCTACCCTCGCTTGCCCAGTAAAACAAAGAATAATTACTATGAACAAGTTCTTGTGCGACATAATTTTCAACGAAGGCTCCTCGAAACTCTTGAAAAAGCTCATTTTCATAAAGAAGAGTTTTTGCGGATAGCCGGGACATTGCTCCAAGTAAACCTACGTCAACGAGATAAATTTTAAAAGCATTCATGTCTGCATAAGCTGATAAGGGTATTTTGGGAGTGCTAATCAGAGAAGTCTTATGAATCAAGCCTGCTTCAATAAGCCATTGCAAAGCAACTTCAAATTCTTTCGCTCTCCCTCCTTCGCGAATTGCAGAATAGATAAATTTTTTATTTTCCTTGGCTAGTTGATTAGGAATCGAACCCCAAACCTGATTGATTTTCATGACATGCTCTTTCGGGGCATGCTTTGCAAAATCTAAGCTGTAAGCATTCAGAATATCGTTTTGAATTTCCCGTACTTTAGAAACATTTTGCGAATCGATATATTCAGCTACAGCTTCCGGCATTCCCCCTACAAACAAATACTCTTTGAAATAGGTCATTAACTTTTCGTGCAAGTTAGGAGGAAGAGGGTCTCTACTTTTCTGTTCTTCGATAAAATCTTTTAATCGAGTCTCTTGTAAAGCTTCGAGAAATTCTAAAAAACTCAAGGGATATAACTTCAAAAACTGAACCTTTCCGACAGGGAAGCCCTTAACATGAGCCGGCTTCACCCCAAGAAGGGAACCGGCTGCTACAATGTGCTGATCAGGAGTGTTTTCACAAAAATATTTAAGACTATTGAGTGCATTTGGACTCTCTTGGATCTCATCGAAAATAAGAAGAGTCTTTCCCTCTATGATTTCCGCGTTCATTTCGATGGTCAAAGCCTTCAAAATCATTTTAGGGTCTAAGCTTGCGTCAAAAAGCTTGCTAAGTCGAGGATTGTCTTCAAAGTTAAGATAAAGGGTATTGGTATACTCCTGCTCGCCAAATTTCTTTAATAGGAACGTCTTACCTACTTGCCTAGCTCCCATGAGGATTAAAGGCTTTCTTTTAGGCTGACTTTTCCAGGCAATGAGGCTGTTTAAAACTTTTCTTTTCATAATTGTATCTTATCATAACCTTACATTTATTCGTTCGAAAAAGTGTTATAGCTTGCATTTATTCGTTCAAAAAAGTGTGGAATGTATTATTAAGTAACTAATAACCAAAGTGATAAAAAACTACAAATATATTCAAAAGTTCTCATGCTTGGCATAATAATGATGTCCGGATGTCCCTCTCGAGTTATGGAGACAAATATTAAATTTATCTTTTACTTCCCTTATGTTTCTGATAGCCAAGACTCCGCTTACCCATATTATGTATTCATCCTTTGGCAAAATCAATTTTTTCTAATTCCAATAACTGTTCTAAAAATTTATGTTTAATCAATATTCACCCCTACATTTTTTATATATTCATTTTAGGTTCAAAAAGTCTCCTCAATCAATATATTCGAGTAATTTCTCAATCTGTGCAGGAGTTGGCAATTGGCCTTTTAGCTCTTGAGGAAGTTCTTTAACAATACGATATGAAGCTACATTAATAGGTTTATTACTATCCTTTAATGCATATTCAACAATCATCCTACTTTTTTCTCTACACAAAATTATACCAATAGATGGGTTTTCATCTGCAAGTCGTACTGTATCATTGAGAACGGCTAAATAAAATTGCATTTTACCAACATATTCAGGAATAAATGATCCTTTCTTTAATTCAATCGCTACTAATGATTTGAGTTTGCGATGATATAAAAGAAGATCAATAAAAAACTCCTGACCATCGATTTCTAAACGATATTGAGTGCCAACAAAAGTATAGGCGTTTCCAACTTCCCTTAAAAATATTTCTATATTTTTACTAATAGCTCTTTCAAGTTCTCTTTCACTATGCTCTTCTCCAATTTCAAGAAAATCAAAAGTATATTCATCCTTAATTGCCAATTTAGCCTCACTTCGAATTTCTTCCGGCAAATTAGCATCAAAATTTTCTTGGCTAATAATTGTGCGTTCAAAGGTTTTATTTTCTATATGATTCAAAAGAGTTCTATAACTCCAAGCATTTTTTTTAGACATGCGAATATAAAATTCTCTTTCTAATCGATCTTTACATTTAGATAAAATAGCAACATTATGAGACCAACTAATTTCTGCAGACAGTGTCTGCAGTTTTTCATAATCCCTATAAGAAACATATAAATCTTTCATAATCCACAAGTTACGAGAAGAAAATCCCCGCACATTTGGAAATAGTTTTCGCAAATCAATGGCAAGTCTTTCAACTACTGAAGTTCCCCAAGCTGAAGTCAACTGCTTTTCATCAATTATTTTACCTATCTCCCTATATACTTGAATCAATTCAAGATTAATAGCTTTTACAGCTCTTGCCTGAGCCGCTTTAATCTTATTTGAAATAGACTCAAGAACAGCGGCATAACCATCAGGCTCTATTTCAGAAATTAATGAATTTTTTAATATATCTTTTGTTTTTTCAATCATTAGATGCATCCTTGATTTCTTTATTAAAAAGTAAACGTATACCTTCGCAAAGCAATGTAGATTTATCGGTTTTTCTTTTTTCTCTTTACCGTTTAATAAATAGCTGATTTAACATAGTTTTTTCTTCATCAGTCATGTAAATAGTTGTTTTGACCTTCTAAGATGTTTGAATATTTTTCATTAACATAATCCTAAAAAATAATTTATAACAAGTATGCTAGCATAATGAAAAAAAAGTCAAACCTTCATAACTTTTTAATGTCTTGATGGCACAATGTTTTCGAACAAAATAAAGATAATTTTTCTAACAAATAAATCTTCTTTTTCAAAAAAAACTTTCATGACAAATATAAAGCAATCTATTTTAAAAATAATCAGCCAATTTTCAACTTTTCTAAAATAAAACATTATAACCTAACATCTATATCAAATTTTTAATTCAAAAAAATAACCTCATTTTGCATAATGCTTGTCAATAAATGAGGAATTCATAAAAATGAACAAAGAAAACAAACCTTCTATATTAACTATCGATGAAGAATTTAATGATAATTCTCATCAAGATTTAATGAACTGGTGCGATGAAATATTAGAACAATTTCTAAAAAGTTCTTATTGTTCTTCTTGGAAAAATAACAAAAAAAACATTGCCGGTTATTTTATTCACGGATTTATTGATTATGCTTATGGGTATCATCTTGCCAAACCATTTCAATATAATGAAATGATTGTTGAAGATATGTGCCTAGATATTTTGCCAAGAAAAATGAGCACAAATGCAAAAAATTTCAAACTGGTAGGCAAAATTCTAATTACATTTTTTGAATGGTGCGAACATGAAAACATATTAAAAGATACAACAGCTATTCGTAATACACTCAAATTAATCGATAATAAGATCTATGACAAAGCAAAAGATCCTTCGAATTGGGGATTAGCTAAATCACTCTTTTCAGGATTTTAAATTTGTTTTTTTGTAATCCAAAATACTCATATTTAAATCTCAATGATCTTTATGAATAAAATTTTGGAATTCTTTGTCTTCAATATAATTTTTATATATACATACACTTTTTTATAGTCGGGTGACAAAAGGTATTTTATAAAAAAAAACACAAAATTTAAAAATTGTATTTTATCTTTAAAAAATGATAATTTTGTCTATTAGAAAATGAATAAAAATTGGATCGGAAGAGGAGGGATTCGAACCCCCGGACCCTTGCGGGTCTTCTGTTTTCCAGTCCGATTCAGCATTATAATTCTCAATATCAACACCAGCCAACATAAATATTTTCAATTAATGTTGATTGTTGGCAATTTTAGCAAATTGTTGCTTTTTGGTGTGCAAATTTTGTGCAAAAAAATCAGCAATATTCAAAATGTTTATTGAAGTAATTCTTCCTCTTGTCCTTTTAGAGAAGTTTGTATATCCAACTTAACACAAGATTTTTCTTTTGATCGCAGTTGTATTTGATCCACACTTTCAAGAGTTTTTTTCATTTGTCGATCAAAGTCAGACTCATATAATTTATCCTGCACAACACGAAATTTCTCAAACTCTCCTTCAGCAAAAGCTTTAGCAACCTTTTGACTAACCTTACCCGGATGCTCGAGAATATCTTTCTCATTAAATTGCAGAAAAATTTTTAGTTTTCGAGCCCAATCTTCCATGGTCATAGGAATATTATTTTCAGCCTGGCTCTCAGCATAGTCAAGATACATAGTTACAAATCTATTTAACGTTTTAAGTTCCTTTTCTGTTAAATAATTTTTTGCAATAGCCACATCTGGTTTGAGGATTTTACCATTGGGAGAATTTTTCCAATTAGTCAATCCCATCCGATCTTTTTTGCTATCCGCTCTTTGCATAATTAGTTCTGCAGCGGTATGCCCATGAATCGCAAAATGAAACTTATTCTGTACCGACGCAAAAAAATCTTTTGTAATTTCAGAATCTGCATTGTAATCCATAGCTGTAGCATAAATATCAGTAATCTTTTGATAAAAATTTCGTTCGCTTGATCGAATTTCACGAATTTCAGATAGAAGATTATCAAAATATTCTTTATTAAAAAAAACACCATTCTTCAAGCGTTCTTTATCCAAAACATAGCCTCGAATAGCATAATCTCGTAAAACACTTATTGCCCATTGTCTAAATTGAATAGCTCTATGAGAATTTACACGAAAACCAACAGCTATGATAGCATCAAGATTGTAAAATTTACTTTCGTATTCCTTATCATCTTCAGCAGTATGTCGGAAAAACCGACATACTTCTTTTTCATTGAGCTCTTTATCTTCAAAGATATGCGCTAGATGTTCTGCAATTGTACTTCGGCCTTTATCAAAAAGTTCAGCAATAAGTTTCTGTGTCAACCACACTGTTTCTTCAAAAACCCTTACCTCAATTCCATCCTGACCATCTTTATTAGTAAAAATTAAAAACTCAACAGTACTATTGCGAATTTGTAGTCTGTCATTTTTCATAATAAGCACTCCTGAAAAAAATCTAAAATTACAATATGATTTTATCAATATATAAATTAATTAAACAGATAATTGAATAAAATATTAACAAAAGAATTTATCAAATGAAAAATGATATTGCACAACATTTTTTCATAAATTAGATTATAAAAAATATTTCAAAAATCGCAGAACTAAAAATATGAATAGATTGCTTGTACTAATTGTTGTTACATTAAAAAGAGGACAACAAAGTTGAACCTCCCCATAGATAAACGGCAAACCAATTGATCCTATGCAAATTGCTAGAACATTGCATAGGATTTACAAAAAGCTTGGAATAACTGCATTTCCTTTAAAAGATCTTAAGAAAATCAGTCCTTATAGGAAATAATCCATTTTAAAAATATCATATTCATAATCATTACACTATTATTTATATTGGGTTTATTTAAAAAATAACAAAAAAAATTTGACAAAATAAAATTATAGTTTTAGTTTTTCTAAAATTTTTTTTAGGAAAACTAAAATGTTAAATTTTTCAAAAAGTTCGAAACTTTTTATTAACTTTCTTGTATTTTTAAATATTCTCACAATTTCTTTATATACTCAAAATTACCCTTATTTTGATATTAATTTAGGAAATGATGTCAAAGAAGATTTATTTAACAAACTTTTTGATGAAAATAGGGTGCTTTCTTTTGATGCTGTAATAGATCTTTTAGAAGAAATTGAAGATAATGAAATCGAAAATAAATATTCCCAAGAAGATATAATAAATATAATTCATTTTATTGCATATCTTGCGAAACATGGACAAAATCCAAATGCAACTGAAAAAGAAAAAAATGAGCTGGAAAAAGATATCAATGAATTATTGGGAATTGAAAATAGTGATGCAATTGAACTCAAGTTTCATAATAGTTCATATAATGAAGCCGGATATAGCATTATCCCAGCAATTTATTATAATGATGCAAAAATTATTGAATGTAAAAGTGCTTTCAGCAAAATGACCAATTCCATTGGGAAATTTGCAAAAAAACATAAAAAAGCATTAATCATTACTGGTATAGTTGTAGTTGTAGCAGCAGTAGCTGTAGTGGCTACAGTAGCAGTTGCATCTTCAACGGCTGCTGCAGGTTTGGCTGCATCTTCTAAAACTTTAACCTCAAAAGAAAAACCCATAGAAAATCAGTTGTCTGAAAAAGAATTAGGATCTATTTATGAATCTGAGCTGCAGATATGTAAAGAAAAGGTTTTTGAAAATAATTATTTAAACAATAATAATAATTTATCTGATAGCTATCTGAATTTGGAAAATTCTAAAATTGTTGGTTCTTCAATAGCATATAATTCAATTTTAGAACAAAAATGTTTTGAAAATGACAAATATATCAATGATGCTTTTACTCCAAATTATTATCCCCTTCCATATGATACAAATAGAGGACTAAATGAAAATATTTTCAACTTCCAGGGCAATTTAGCTTTAAAAGAGGAATGTTACGATGAAGCCATTAACAAATTTGATAAAGTAATAGAATTAAATCCATCTAAAACTACAGCTTACCTTGATAGAGGATATGCAAATTTACAATTAGGAGAATATGAAAAATCTATAAATGATTTTAACACTTATAAAAACTTATCAAATGAGAATAGTTTCTCGAAGGCTGTTTCCAATGGAGCGGATATTTTTACAGGTTTTAGTTTAGGTTTAACTGAAGGATTTGTAGAATCCGGAAAACAGTTTGTGAATTTTGGAAAAGAAATTTTATTTCACCCTATTGATACTTCCTATGGGGTTTTTCAATCTTTCAATCATTTATCATCATTAGCAGCAACCGGTGAATGGAAAGAAATTTGCAACAGTTTAGCTCCGGAAGCTGTTGATCTAGTGAATAATTGGCAATTTCTTTCAATACAAGAAAAATCAAAACAATGTGGATACATTTTTGGAAAATATGGAGGAGATATTTTAATACCTGGAGCTGCTGGAAAACTAGCTATAAAAAGTATTAAAAATGCAGAAAAAATTGCTGAAATATTAAAAAATCTAGAAAAGTCTGAAGAAATTTTTGTACTTGAAGCTCTAACAGAAACTGGTACTAAAATAGAATATGTTAAACCCAATGTTTTGAATATAAACTCTTCTGAGATAATCTCTAATTCTGCTAAACTTATAAAAGACTTTAGTGTTGAAAAATTAGCTGAAGCTGGAAAAGTATTAGATAGAGGAGGATTAACTAAAGCTGGTAGAGCTTTATCAAAACATGGAGGACGAGAAGGAAGTGTATTTCCTAAATCACATGGCAATCCAACACAAATAAATATTCAAGGACAGAAAATTTTGGAAGAAATTTTAAATCACCCAAAGAAAATTATTTATCAAGATGGTAATATTGGTTATGAAATATTTATTCCAGATGGAAAGGGTGCCTATTTTAAGTCAGATGGTTCACTAAGAGGATTTATAGAATGGAACAAGAAATAATACTTAGAAATTATTATAAATTGCGTATTTGTAGTGATTTAGAATATGAAAAAATGGTTGTTGATATTGTCTATAAAAACCAAACTATTTTAACATTAAATCAAGAACATGGCATAAATAAAATTGAATTTAAATTTTATTGCACAAATATAAGTAATGATGAGATTTTTACTGTATTAGACTTTATTTATGTTTTAGAAGAAGCTAAAAAATTATTAATCAAAATAAATAAAAATCTCTAATTAAATAGAGAACAAATTGGTATTTAGAACCATAAATAGAGACTCCAATGAATAAATTCAGAATATAGCAAACGTGATTCAAAAATTGGTATTATCCATTAGATAAAGATCCAATTTTTGAGATCACTTGGGTATACAATAAAAAATGTTGAAATACAAATAGAAACTATTAAACAATTTATAACTGACAAAGGATTATAATCATGAAAACAACAAATATTGGAAGTTACATTAATAGAGATGTTGTATTTACACAATTGAACAATATAAATGAGTACAATTTATTATCATTAAAAAATAGTGTTTTATTGGTTTATCTAGATGCAGAATTGAATTCCAAAATAGATCAATTTATAGAAAATTTAATTAATTCCAAACCTTTAGCAATAGATCTGTCTGGAAAATATGCAAAAAAAATGTTTGATGAATTAATAGAAAAGCTAAGCTCAACTGAAACCAATCATCATATTATGACAAAATTTGATGAAAATGACAAAATTCTAGAAATTATAGAAGATTTTTTATTTTCTACTTGGCCTTCAGAAGAGTGTTTCGATAATTGGAAATTCTATCATATTATTTTTGTAGGAGATAATAAAAATTCAACAAAATTTATTAAATTTATTGAAAGCTTTTTAGATAAAAAATAGCAAATAATAGAAAAATTTTTTTAAGAATTTTTGTAGAGTAAAGAAGGGTTGTTAACCATTCTTTACTCTACATTTTTTTTATGTATTATTCTTCAATTGATTCCATGTAATATCATTTGACTAAACATGGAAAAGGCAGGTCTATTGAACAATATACAAATGATGCTATGAAGTTTTATAATGAAAATAAACATTTAGGTGAAAAAATAACCCTTAAAGATGATACTATTGGAATCAAAATTCAAAGTATTAATGGTAAAAATAGAATAGGAGGATATTGGACAAATAACGGAAAAATCGTTACATTCTGGGATTGAATTAAAAAAATTAAAAATAGCTTTTGATAATTTTAGGCAAATTCCATTTCCAAATCCTCCAATTGATGATCTATTATATGATATATATTCTGAATTAACAGAGTTTGATGCATATATTGCTGGTTTAATCTCTTCATTAATAATTAATAAAAAAATTAACAAGTCTGATTTGTACATGGATCAAAATCTAAAACAAAACTCAATAAATTTTAAAACAAATGATATTAGTACAAAAAACGAGTTATCAGTATATATTGCATATTTAAAAAAACTTGAAGAGTTGATTTTGTTTATGAAAAATGGATAAAAATTGAGATCGGACGCGGATGCAACCAATGCGTACTATCTCGCTGATTCCAGTAAGGATTAAGATCGCTTTAGAGCAAAAAGAACCTTTATATAAAAAGCTTGCGTCGAAGATTAGAGAATTGAAAGCACTTGGTATGACTACTAAAGAAATAGCAAAAAGATTTCATGTCAGCCACAAAACAGTAAGAAAAAGTCTTTACTATAAACCTCAAAAGCGAAGTATTATTATTGTTTGATTTCAAAAATCAGTTATTGTAATAATATTGCTCTCATTAAACTTTAATTTTTAATTAAAAAATAATAACTATCGATGTACTTTCCTTTTATGATAAAATTTAATATTCATTTTCCCGTCTATTTTTTCAATTTAAATGGAGAATCTTTCATGAAATCTACAACATTACAATTCTTTGGAATAATAGCTACTTTAATTTTTGGTTACTATAAATTGAAAAAACAGTTCAGATTAAATAAAGATTGGGAAGACAGCAAAAATTTTATACCAATACTGCTAAGATTATCTCAAAATTTGCTTAATCTTCATTATGTTTTTCTTTTCAGAGGAAAATTTTGCCCTCCAATTGAGGCTAAATGTCCTACATTAGAAAAACCAAATGAAAAGGCTGAAAGGGGTTATCAATTTTTACAAATAGGAATCGAAATTATTAATGATTTAAAACAGATTGTTTATCTTATCCCTTCTAAAAAGTTACCAAATTTAATTAATTTATGTTCAAATATTCTAGATCACTTAGAAAAAAAAGAAAAAGGAAAGAAACGACATCTAGATTATTTGATCGTTAGTATCATTGGAGCTTTAGACAAAGAGACTAAGCAAGAATTTGATAAAGAGTCAGAACTTTTTTATGATTTTTACTTTCAATTACACAAAATCATGAAAGAAGAATTTATTTCTTTAAATTCATAAAAGATTTTCTTTATCGGCTATTTTTTTTCTATAATTACAGTAATCACAATTACAGTCAGCTTCAGGAAATTCATCTTTACTCAAACAATCATAAATATTCATCAAAGTCGGCTCTACCCAATCATCATTTCCTTCATAAATAAGAAGATGCTTTTCAAAGTCTAATTTATCATTAAATGCTTCTTTATCTTTCTGAGCATTAGCAAAAATAAAATAAGCTTTACTTGATATATTAAAGCCATTTTTTCTAAATAGCCACTGGTATAATTCGATCTGTTTTTTATAACTTATTTTATATTTATCAGTTTTAACAATTTCTCCATCTTTATTTTTCTTGGGCTCTAAAAAAGTACTTGGATCATCAGTTGAAGCCTTAGCCTTATAATCTACTAATATCGATTCATCCGTTAGGGTTATCCAAATATCATCGATAGCTCCATATATTTCAAAATTTGTAGCTTCATGCAAATATCGGATTCCTTTTTTATTATTTCTCCATATTTCGATATCAGAATGATCAAATGGTATTGCTTCAATACCATTTTCAATAAGAAAAGGATGCATAGTTTTATTTTGACGATAAATGTCAAATTCTTT
>Ga0155611_170_pt7 | contig 14318 bp, 14 predicted proteins | sample RifCSPhighO2_12_FD_107268 | JGI IMG/M metagenome (GOLD analysis project Ga0155611, IMG submission 107268) | Chlamydiae bacterium RIFCSPHIGHO2_12_FULL_27_8
AGAAGTAAAAATTGTCGAAAAAAATGGATATAAGGAAATTACTTTACTAGGTCAAAATGTTAATTCATATGGAAATGACTTTAAAGATAAAACTACTAGCTTTCCGGATCTTCTATATAATTTAAATAAAATAGACGGTATAGAAAGAATACGATTTATGACCTCTCATCCAAAAGATATAAGTATAGATTTAATGCATGCGATTAGAGATTTAGAAAAAATATGTGAATTTGTACATTTTCCGATTCAATCAGGATCTAATAGAATTTTAAAAAAAATGCAGAGAAGTTACTTAAAAGAAGAATATTTGGAAAAAGTATTTAAATTAAAAGAAATTGTTCCAAAAGCCACTATAGGCACTGATATTATTGTAGGGTTTCCAACTGAAACTGAAGAAGAATTTTTAGAAACACATGATGTTTTTAAATTAGTCAATTATGACACTGCTTTCATATTCGCTTACTCTCCACGAGAAAAAACTCCTGCCATAAAATGGGATGATGACATTAATAAAGATTTAAAACTGGAAAGACTTCAAAAATTATTAAATTTGTATAAAAGTCTATTAAAAGAAAAATATCAAACATTGATAAATTCTTTTACTGAAGTTCTAGTAGAAAGTTTTAATGCAGAGCAAAGAATATTAAAAGGAAGAAACAGAAGATTTGAGAAAGTTATATTTAAAGGTGACATTTCTTTAGTAAATACTCTTCAAAATGTGAAAATTATTGGTTTTAAACATCAAACATTAATCGGAGAGAAAATTTAATAGTCAATCACCCCTGCCTGAAGGCAGAGGCTTGTAAGGTGACTTACAACGAGGTGGGCACAAAAGTGCTTTGCAAGGGTTGATTAGGGGGCAAAAAGGAAACTTTATGCAGAAGTTAGTTGGAAGAGATACATACACACCATGGGATACTCCACTAGTCCCATGCAACTGTGATCTGCCATTAAACAGAGAGGAAACTTTCAGTGTGTCAGATTTAAAAACTCCTTCTAACAACCCCGAAGTGGATTACTCTAGCCTGCGGAGGCTTTAAAAGCATTAAAGCCGGCATTTTTTTAATAGTGGCACTTCATCCCATTCCTAAAGAAATGGGTTTCTTGCCACAAAATAATAAAAACATTTGACTTTAATTCTCATTTTCAATTTTATATCTTTTCAAAAAGAGTACAAAATGAGCATAGAATTACAAAACCTTAATATTCCTCAAGATTTTATTTGTCCAATATCCTCAGATCTAATGGTTGATCCTATTATCACAAATTGCAGACATAATTTTGAAAGACTTCATTTTTTAAGATGGATTACTGAATCTGTAACAAGAGAGGTAACATGTCCTTTATGTAGAACCAAAATAACTTCTTATGGCACTGATGAAAATTTACAAGAAAGAATTCAAGATGAATTCCTCAAAGTTAATCGTGCAAATATACTATACTTTCAAAATTTAAGATCTCAAATATATCCAGATTTACATGTGGATGCTGAAATTGAAATAAACGAAATTTTACAAGAAGAAGCCGGACAAAACTGGAACGGAATTATTAATGGAATGACAAGCTGTGTTTCAAGTATCGCCGCTTCAGTACATAATTCACTTATAAGGCTTAGAACTTTTGCAGCTAGATCAATTATTAACCTTTTATCTCATCCTCAAAGAGCTGCAACAGAAATAAGATCTAATGATGAAATTAGATATCAACGAATCCTCTATATGCTAGATAATAACATGGTTGAAAATGCAATCGCAGAAAAAAATCTCATAGAAAATACTAATTATAAATTAGTAACATCTAGATTAATTTTTGAATATTCTATATCTAGAAATATTATTGCAACCGCAGAAAGAATGCTTGAAGAATTTACAAATGAAAATGAAAAATTATTCAAAACAAGACTTGTAGCAAAAAAATATTTAGAAAATTTTCAATTTAAACAAACTTTTAAATTTTTACATAAATTACCCAGAGGTTCTAGAGTGGAATTTATTTTGCTTTTCCCAAGTTTTTATTTAGAATATTTATTTAGCAAAATATTTAGATAAATTTTAAAAATTCAACATTTTTTTAAAATCTTCTTCAGAAATAATTTTTATATTTAATTTTTTTGCTTTTTGGTATTTTGATCCGGGCTCTTCTCCTGCAAGAAGAAAATCTGTATTTATACTTACAGCTGAAGATGTTTTCCCCCCTCTTTCTTTTATAATTTTTTTTGCTTCATCCCTTGTAAAATCTTTTAATGTCCCGGTTAAAACAAAACTTTTATCTTCAAAATTTTTATCAATAAATTTTTTTTCTTCAATTTTTTTAGGTTTCACTCCGAGTTCTATCAATTTTTCTATTTCATATAAATTTTTAGAATCATTAAAAAAATTCACAATAGCTTCTGAAGCTTTTTCTCCAATACCTTCAATTTCCAAAAGATCTTCTTTAGAAATTTTTTTTAAATTATCTATTGTCTTAACTCTATCAGCTAAAATTTCTGCAGTTTCTGCTCCAATATATTGAATTCCCAATGCCATTATAAATTGAGAAAGTGTCGGGTTCTTAGATTTTTCAATACTTTCTAATAAATTTTTAATCGATTTCTCTTTAAATCCATCTAGATTTAAAAGCTTTTTTTCGTCGAGTAAATAAATGTCAGAAGGTTTTGAAATAAGCTTTTTTTCATATAACATTTCTACAACTTTTATTCCCAAATTTTCAATATCCATAGCATTTTTAGATGCAAAATATTGAAGTTTTCTTATTTTTTGACCCGAACAGTTTTTATTTACGCATTTGTATGCTGTTTCACCTTCTTTTTTTATTACACTTTCAAAACAAATTGGACATTTTAATGGAATTTTAAATTTTTTAGATTCTTCTCTTTTAGAGAAATCCACAGATACTACTTTAGGAATAACATCTCCACCTTTCTCAATAACAACAGTATCCCCGATTCTGATATCTTTTCTATCAATCTCATCCTGATTATGAAGTGTTGCTCTGGAAATTGTAGAACCCGCTAAAAAAACCGGGGCCAATTCAGCAACCGGTGTTAATATCCCGGTCCTTCCAACTTGTATTGTGATATTCAATATTTTAGTTTTAGCTTGCTCAGGCTGAAACTTATATGCAGCAGCATATCTTGGATGTTTACCTGTAAAACCTAGTTTTTTATGTTTTTTTAAATCATCAACCTTTATAACTATTCCATCAATTTCAAAAGAAAGCTCATGACGTATCTTTTCAATATAATCAGCAAATAAACAAATATCTTCCGGATTTTGACAAAGTTTAATATGTTTTTCGTTTGCAGTAGGGATTTTCAAATTTTTAAAAAAATGATGAAGTTCAAATTGAGATGATAAAAAGTTTTCAGCATCAGCTACCCCATAACATACTATATCAAGTTTCCGTGAAGCTACAATTTTAGGATCTAAAAGTTTTAATGAACCTGCCGCCGCATTTCTAGGATTTGCAAAAACTTCTTCCCCATTTTCCTCTCTTAAATCATTTAATTCCTGAAAAGTTTTTTTATACATAAAAACTTCCCCCCTAACCTCTAAAATTTTAGGTATGTTTTTGCCTGACAATTTTAATGGAAGAGACCTTATAGTTTTAATATTATTTGTTACATCATCTCCGGTTTTGCCATCACCTCTTGTTAATGCTTGAGTCAGTATTCCATCTTCATACCTTATTGAAATAGCCGTTCCATCCATTTTCAATTCAGTACAAAAATTTACATTTGTGTCATTTAATAATTTATATATCCTTTCAATAAATTCACTTAAATCTTCTTTTGAATATGTGTTCGAAAGAGATAACATCGGCTGAATATGATCTCCGTTATTAAAACCATGAGTCAATGTTTCGGAAATTCTTCTAGATGGTGAATTTTGAGCAATTAATGATGGATTAGATTTTTCATATCTTTCAATCTTTTTTAATAACAAATCATATTGATAATCAGAAATTACGGGTTTGCATTCAACATAATAATGTCTATCATGCTCTATCAGTTCGTTAATAAGCTGTAAATATTCATCATGATTTTTTATATTTTCTATCATTTAGACCTTTTTAAAAAAGATATATATTTTTATTATCTATTTTTTTTTGAATGTTGCCATATTTTTTTAATTAAAAAATTTATCAAAAAAATAAATTTTTGATTTTAGAAATAAAATTTCCTCTTGATTCTCAAAAATTTTACCTTTAGATTTTTTAGAATCTTTTAATCTATATTTTTTAATGTTTTTTTGAAATTTAATTTTTAGAGAAATATCTTTGTTTGGAATAAAGATGAGTTTAAATATTACCTTTTTACTCCACTGAATATGAAATGTACCATATCTTGAAATGATATTAATAAATCTTCCAAAAGCAAAACATTTTAAAAGATTTGGTAAAATATAAATTTCAAGTTCATTTTCAATGAAAAATAAATTTCTAATAATTGAAAAATATTTTTTTAAAATAAAAAATGGGGTTTTTCTAAAAAATTCTTCTTCTGAAGGTAAAATATTTTGATATTCCAAATCTTTCACTCTTGGAATTAATAAATCATAAAAAAAAGCTTTATAAATATTTTCAAGGTCTGAAATATTTCCTTTTTTATTTAAAAATTTATCAGCTATTTGACCTAAATATCTTGAAGATAAATCTAGCTCTTCTTCTTTAAAAGCTTGAGAATTCAAATAAATAAATGGCAAAATTTCAAAAATATTTTTCCTTATTAAAATATTTTCCAATATTGGTTCTTTATGAACCCCAAAATGTAAAATTTCTTTAAAATTTTGATTTTCAAAAACATCTATAGGCAATAATATTTGTAAATTTTTTTCAGCTTTGTATTTTTTTTGAAAATCAATTTCCAGATTATTAACTGTAGACCTTTCAACTAATAAATATATTTTGCCTTCAATTTTTTTAATGAAATAACTAAAGTAAAATTTCTCCAAATTAAAAAAAACTTTAATTTTTTCATTTTTGATATCATTTTCTATAGTAAAATTTTGGCATGGTCCTTCAAAATTTATAGAAATTTCAAAAGTTTCATTATTTTTTATATTTGAAAACTTCAAAAGACCGGGGTGAATTTTCACTATCCAATTAGAATTAAATAATAAAAAACTTTTATCATTGCTATGAGATAAAATTTTGAAATTTTCAGTAACTTTTATTTGCAAATTTCACCTATAAAATATGAACCCTTATTTTCTTTTAAAAAAACTTTAACAATATTGTTTAAATTTTTTTTATTAGTTGATTTTACCTTAACTAAAATATTATTTTCTATATGTCCCATTAAATAGCCATCTTTATAATTTTCAAATAAAACATTCATTTCTTTATTTATAAAAAAATCTAAAGCAATTTGCATATTCCTATCAGCAATTTCAATTAATTTATTTTTTCTTTCAAAAATTGTTTTATCATTAATTTGATCTTTTAATTTTGATGCCAAAGTATTTGGTCTATTACTATATGGGAAAATATGAGCTTTAATGAATTTTACATTTTCAACTATTTCTATAGACTTTTTAAAATCTTCGTCACTTTCAGATGGGAACCCAACAATGATATCACTACTAAATGTAAAATTTTCATTAACCTCTTTTAATTTTAATACTTTTTCCAAAAAAAATTTAGTATCATATTTTCTATTCATTTCTTTTAAAATTTTATCAGACCCTGATTGTAATACAAGATGCATAGAAGGCATCATTTTTTCTACATTTCTGTAGATTTCTATTAGGTCATTATCAATATGATGCGGATCGATTGAGGAAAGTCTGATTCTTTCAATACCGCTAATACCTGCAATTTCATATAAAAGTTCTGATAAAGATATATCAGACTTAAAATCTCCAATATTTATGGCAGTTAAAATAATTTCTTTAAACCCATTATCTCTAATCCCTTTTATCTCATCTATAATATCTGTTGAATCTCTTGATCTGGATCTCCCTCTTGTAAAAGGGATTATGCAGTATGAACAAAATGAATTGCACCCATCTTGAATTTTAATAAATGCTCTTGTCCTATTATCAAAATTTTTAATTTTAAAATCCGGAACCTTTTTATCAGGAAAGATATTTTTTATAAGATCTTGTTTTTCAAGATTAGAAATAAAATGTATTCCGGGTAAAATCTTTGAAAGATTGTCCTTACTTACACATCCGGTCAAATAAATTTTTGCTTTCGAATGCTTTTCTTTTAGCTGTTTTATAAAATTGAATGTAGTTTTATCAGCATTTTTCGTAACTGAACATGCATTAATTATACATAAATCCAAATCATTATTTGAAACTGTAAGCCCTAATTCTTTTAATTGATCTGAATATGCTTGAGCCTCATATTGATTTGCTCTGCAGCCTATTGTTACAATTTTGAATTTTTTCATAAAAATATTTTTAAAAATGTTTAATTTAACAATTTTACCAAAATTTAATAAAAACTACATGGAAAAAAATATTTAAAGGTATTAATATATAAGTTTATGAATTTTAAGGAAATTTATGACTAATAATAATTTTGGATTGATAGAAGCTTCCGTTTCAATATTTTTTGTATTTAACGCTCTTGGAATGGTCCCTGCATTTGTTTCATTATTAGCCAGATATTCCCATAAAAGACAGATTCAAATAATAGTTAGAGAGCTTTTAATTGCACTCTTTGCTCTTCTTGCATTTACATTTTTTGGAAATAAAATTTTAAAATACCTGTCAATTTCCACTTCATCTATAGGTATTGCCGGGGGTATTTTACTATTTATCATCGCACTTAATTTGATATTTCCAAAGAATGATTTACCAAAAAAATCTGATATTCCGGCCAACGAACCATTTATTATCCCGTTAGCAATTCCGGGATTAGCAGGTCCGGGCACAATTACAGCATTGATGGTCATTTCAGCAGAAGCAGGCCCATTAAATGCTTCACTTGCATTTATTTTAGCTTGGATCCCCTCTTTTTTGATTATTTTAGCATGTTCTTACATCAAAAAAATACTTGGAGAAAAAGGGCTTATAGCTGTAGAAAGACTTGGTGGGATGATTTTGGCTTTAATAGGTATAGAAACTTTTACAAATGGTGTTATAAATACTATAAAAGTTAATTTTCCTACTTTAGGTTTGTAATTAATTTTTTATAATATGTTTATTATAAATAAATTAAATTAATTATTAATATTGTCGTTAATATGTAGTTAGTATATAATTTCGCTAAAAAAATAAAGAGGAGATTATATGACATTATTATTATTATCAGCCGGTTTATACGTTGCACCTAGAGCTATAGATCAACTTTTATCAGAAAAACAAACAGATCAGAGAATAAGTAACTTCAAAAAGAAAATTTTAGAGTTTAAAGATGCTGCTAAAACTAAGCTAGGCGAGAGAAATTGGGCAATATTAACAAATGTTTCAAAATTTGCTTTTATTGTGCCGGCAATTCTTATAATAACCCCACTGATCGCAACATTAATCGCAAATATAACAAAACTTGCTCTTTTAGTAATATTTGCCGATTTTTTCAAAAAATATAGTGATAAAACAATAAACGATAATTTTACATTTCCAAAATTAAGTGATCAGGTAAATGCCTATTTCAAAGATTGTTTTAAATTGTTTCAAAACTATTTACCACAATCAGGATCATAACATGAGCATAAATAATAATTTAATATTTCCTCTTGAGATGGAACAAGTATTTGTCTGCAAAACACTATTTGGATATACAGTTTCAAATGAGGAAAAAATACCATTATTAAAGGTGTATTCTGTCGGCGTAAAAGTTATTGCAAGTCTTGGTATTGCTTTGGGAGCTATAAATATTATCCTTTGTTCTCCTGTAAATTTACCTTTAGTATTAGTTTTTTCGTTAATTAAATTTGCTATAAGTTACGATCTATTTGTCTATTCATTAAACATTGATAAAACCATTGATGCTTTACAAGAAGATATAATTAGTTGTGTGCTAGCAATAGGCGAACTTATGATCGACAAACTGCGAGGACGAAATCATGAATTTTTAAACAATACTATCATTTTTAAAAATATTGATAAGCTTGTTCAAAAATATCTTTAAACGTCTATTTAGCAATCGAGCGATTTAACAAATAAACTGTGCAACCCTAGAAAGCAAAATTTTAGGAAGTTCAACTTCTAAAAGAATATCATTTTCTTCATAATCGATATTTATAATTTTGCCTTCTTTAATAATCTCCGAGACAACATTATAAGAGCTTTGAGGAATTTTTAGTTTAACAATTTTTCTCATATGTTCAATTTCACTTTCCATTAAAGAAAGTAAATTTGGAAATCCATCTCTTGTCACTGTAGAAATTTCTACTGTCTTAGGAAAATTTATTTTAAAAAGAGAAATAACTGAACTATTTGTCAATTTATCGATTTTATTTAAACATGTAATGATTGGTTTATCTATTGCATTTAATTCTTTTAACACATCTAGAGATGCTTTTGCCTGATCTAAAGCTGTAGGCGATGAAACATCAATAATATGAATTAAAATATCTGCAAAAACAGCTTCTTCCAATGTGCTTTTAAATGCAGCCACAACTGTATGAGGAAGCTTTCTAATAAAACCAACAGTATCAATCAAAAGTATTTCCATTCCATTTGGGAGAAAATATTTTCTTGTTGTTGTATCAAGTGTAGCAAAAAGTTTGTCTTCAACTAAAACTTTTGAATCAGTTAATGAATTTAAAAGAGAAGATTTTCCGGCGTTTGTATAACCTATAATAGCAAAAATTGGAATTTTAGTTCTCTGCCTTTGCTTTCTTAAAACTTCCCTATGTTTTTTTATATCATCAATCTGTTTTGAAAGTTCTGAAATTTTTGATTTTAATATCTTTTTATCGATCTCTATTTGCTTTTCACCCTCACCTTTTAAAAAACCTCCACTTTTACCACCTGTTCTTTGTCTGCTTAAATGTGTCCACATTCTTTTAAGTCTTGGAAGTTCATATTTATATTCGGCAAGTTTTATTTGAAGTTTTGCCTCTTTTGTTTTTGCATGATGTGCAAAAACAGCTAAAATAAGCTCCGTTCTATCTATAACTGTAATTTTAAAAGCTTTTTCTAAATTTCTTTGCTGATGTGGAGCTATCTCAAAATCAAAAACTATTACCTCAATAGAAAGCTCTTCAATTTTTAACTTTATTTCATCTACTTTTCCGGAACCAATAAAAGTTGAGGGCTCAACTTGTCTTAAATGAACCGGCATAATTTCAACCGGATCAAGACCAAATGTTAATGAAAGATTTTTAAGTTCACTTAAATTTTCTAAGCACTCTTCTTTTTTATTAGAAAATTCATAGACTCCGATAAGCAAAGCTTTTTGATTTTCAACTATTTGGATAACATTTTTATTTTCAATTTCTATATTCATAAATTTTCAAGATTAATTACCAGTCCATCATATGCCGGAAACATATTTTGGGGAAGATTGTTTTCTAAATATGCATGGCTTATTTCATGACCCATATGTGTAAAATAAGTTTTTTTTGCGTTTACCTTTTTAGCAAATTCTATTGCTTGATCGACATTTAAATGAACAGCAGACTTTTGAATTCTTAAACAGCTAATAACCAAAACATCTAAATTTTTTAAAAATTTAAAAATGGATTTATCATATTTTTTAATATCAGTAACATATGCAAATTTTTTTAGTCTGATTCCAATAACAGATTTTAAAACCTGAAAATATGAAAAATATTTTATCCTTTCGTTTGAAACTTTAAATTCTCCAACATCATCTTTCAATATTTTAAAATTAAATGAAGCACTTTGAGAATGACCTTTTTTATTGGGCTGAAAAATATAGTCATATCTTCTTTTTATCTCTTCATATGAAGAGAGTGATAAAAAAGTTTTTATAGATTTTTTCTGAATTCTGTTAAAAATTCTCATATCATCTATGCCGCCAATATGGTCATAATGAGCATGAGTAATAATTAAATAATCAATTTTATTTATTCCATATTTTAATGACTGATGTCTAATATCAGGTCCTACATCGACTAAAATATTTTTATTAGCCAATTTAATTAAAATACTTGGCCTTAGTCTTTTATTGTAAACTGAAGGAGAAAGACATACTTTGCATGAACAGCCAACAACCGGAATTCCGGTAGATGGTCCGCTTCCTAAAAAAATCACTTCTTTCATTGTTTATCCTTTTTTTTCAATAAATAACATATTTCATATGAAAAGTTAAAAAAGAAATTTATAAAAGGGATAAATACAAAAGTTTTGTTAAAAGAAAAGCTTAATGCTCTCTTAAAGCTTTTAGAAATTTTTAAAAAATGCATATCTATATTTTATCTTGCAGAATATCATCTCTTACTCTTTTCATGTAATCTATCATAAAATGAAGATTATGGATAGTTGTTAATGTATATGCAGCGAGTTCTTTTGCTTTAAAAAGATGATTTAAAAAAGAACGAGAATAATTTTTACAAGTGTAACATGTGCAGTCTTTTTCAATGGGAGTAAAATTTATAATATTTTGAGCTTTTAAAATTTTTAAATTTCCATATTTTGTTAAAGCAACGCCATGTCTTGCTGCTTTTGTTGGATAAGATGAGTCAAAAGTATCAATACCGAGGGGTATTGATTCATTTAATGATGCAATATCTCCAATACCTAATAGATGATTTGGTTTTTCATGTGGAAGGCTAGCTGTTGTAAATTTTAGCATTTCAATCATTTCAAAAAGGTTTTTTCCTACACTTCCGCCAATTGCAAAACCATCGAAATCCAAATCTTTTAAATAATCAATACTTTTTTTTCTAAATTCTTTATTAATTCCACCGTGTACAACTGCATACATGGCTTGACTTTTTCTATCTTTTAAATGGTAATTTAAAGATCTTTTTTCCCATTCATGTGTTCTTGAGAGTGATTTATTTAAATTTTCTTCAGTTAAATGATAAGGAGGCAGTTCATCAAAAGGAATAATTATATCTGCTCCAATGTCTTTTTGAGCTTGAACGGAAATTTCGGGATTTAGAAATATTTTTTTTCCATCTCGATAAGATCTAAATAAAACACCATCATCAGTAATTTTCAAAACGGAGCCATCAGTTTTTTTTGTACCTTTGCTTTTAAGTTCTGATGCAACGGAACCATAAGCGAGAGAAAATACCTGAAAGCCCCCGGAATCTGTAATGATAGGTAAATTTCTATTTATAAATTTATGAATTCCACCTGCTTTTTTGATAAGCTCTGCTCCCGGTTGAAGCATTAAATGATAGGTATTGCAGAACATTAACTGCAAATCTAAATCACTAACAAATTTTGTATCTAATGCTTTAATTGTTGCATTAGTTCCAACAGCAACAAAATTTGGAGTATCAATAATCCCATGCGGAGTATAAATTTTTCCTACTCTGGCTTTAGATTTTTTTGATTTATACAAAATTTCAAACTTGAACATTTTTAGCCTTTATAATTTTTTTTGAAAAATTAATAAAAAAAGAAGAAACGGCTACAACAAACATTTTAATTAAAAAGCTAAAAACCATAACATCTAAAATTTTATCTACGAGCATATATAAAGCTAAAAATGCAAAAAGCACTGTATCTATAAACTGTGTTATTAAAGATGAAATAAAAATTCTGAGTGAGAGTTTTTTTTCATTAAAAAGTTTTTGCAAAAAACCAAAAATATAAACATCCAATTTTAGACATATAAAAAACACAAATATAGAAGATAAAAAAATTCTTGTTGAAGAAGAGAAAATAATTTTAAAAGCTTCATTTGAAAAATCAACCCTACTTGGGGTATACAACATATGAATTTTTGACATTACCAAAAAAAAGATCATAGAAAAAAATGATATTTTAATAGTTTTTAAAGCGTTTTCCTTTCCAAAATATTCTTGGATTAAATTTTGAGCAAAAACAGTTCCGATAATAAACACATCAACAGTTGTAACTGTTTTTGTAAAAAGGGTAATTTGCTTTATTACAAAAATATTTGCTAAAATACCCTGTAAAACAGCTAAAGCCAATAAATAATTTTTACCTAATTTTAAAGCAAAAAGTAAAAAAATTATTACAATACAAACATGGAGTAAAAAAATTAATTCATTCATAAAAATTTCAAAATTTTCAAAATTATATCATATTAAAATTCGAATTACAATTACTAGATTTTCAATTTGTTAGAAAAAAATTTAAAAAAATATTTATAAGCTAGTAATAAAAAAAAATATTTTTATTATATCAACTAATTTGTTTCATTGAACTAGAGCTATAAGTTATGATAAACTCCTAGCTTAAAAATAAGGAGTTATAAAAATGTTTTTACCATTTTTTTTATTTGCAATGTGGTCATCATGCTTTGCACTTGGAAAAGCTGCTCTTGTATACTCGACTCCATTATTTTTTACAGCTACAAGAATGCTTATTGCTTCACTAATTATTATAGGTTACCTATTTATAAAAAAAAGAAGTGATCTTAAAGTTTCAAAAAAAGAGCTTTTTTCTATATTAATTTTAGCAATTTTTTCAATGTATCTGACAAATGCACTTGAATTTTATGGCTTAAAGCACCTTTCAGCTGCTAAAACATCTTTTATATACTCATTAACTCCATTTTTTGCCGCATTATTTTCATATATTCATTTTAAAGAAAAAATGAGCAAAAAAAAGATGCTTGGAATGCTTATTGGTTTTTTTGGAATAGTTCCGGTATTTTTTATAAACACCGGATCTGAAAGCTTTTTTAAAAGTATTTTTATAATATCGACCCCTGAACTTGCTGTTATTGGAGCTACCTTATTTTCTGTATATGGATGGGTACTTTTAAGGCTGCTAGTTAAAAACAATACACTTTCACCATTGACTGTTAATGGTTTAAGTATGTTTTTAGGTGGAATTTTTGCATTAGTTCATTCTTATTATATTGATACATGGCTACCAACACCTATTGCATCAGGAGGCCACTTTCAATTCATGAAAAGCATTGTAGTAATAACACTTATTTCAAATATCATTTGTTATAATCTATATGGTTATTTATTAAAGAAATATACAGCTACATTTATGTCATTTATAGGTCTTTTAAGTCCTGTCTTTGCTTCTTTTTCTGAATGGTTAATTCTAAAAACACCTCCTAATCCAATAATTTTACTATCATCAACTGTAGTAATTTTAGGTCTTTGGGTAGTATATCAGGAAGAGCTAAAACAAGGTTATATCCTTAAGAATAAAAAAGAAGCAGCTTAAATTATAATTATAATTATAATTGATAATATAATTATAATTTGATATAATATTCTTTATTAAACAAGGGGTAATTATGTCAGCTTTTGATGCAATATCATTTATAGTGAATAGTTTAACAAATTATATACAACCCATTAATGTTAATTCAATTAACATTGAGTTGAGTAATACTATATACAAGATAAAAGCGTTGCAAGACGCTAGTAAAATAATACAGCCAAACGTTGAATAATTTTAAAATGAGAATATAATCATTTAAAATAAAAATTTAGGAATTTTTTCATTTTGATATTTTTTACAAATGATGATTTTTTATACAATCCAACACAATTTTCAAAAACAATAAAAAAAGGTTGTTTAATATATGAGCGTTTTACCTTTAAAATTTGAATGTTTAAAACATATCCCATTAAATACATTTTTTAAATTATATTCACAAGATATAGATTTAGAATTTACCCAGAGAATGCAATTGTTAAATGTTACAGAAGAATTTTTAAATTCAAATAACAGATACAACTATTTATCATTAAAAACAAAAACTCAATTTAATATCATAAAAGAAAATTTGATAAATTTTATTTCTGAAAAGCAAACCTCATATTTAAGAGATAAAACAAAATTTGAAGATTTACTAAAAATAAGAACCCAAAATGATATAACTGTTTCTGTTATAAGCATGCAAAATGGAAAATTATTTTTTAAATTATCCCCTGAAGGTACAGAAATAGTAAAAACAATGGAAGATATTAAAATTTTTGAAATTAAACAAATATGGGAAAGAGAAATTTCAACATTATCCTACCCTTTATGGAAATAATAGAGGAAAAATATATCCGTTTACAAAACCTCTTTTAAAATTCCAAAAACAATTAGAATATTTTAAAAAAATAAAATCAAAAAAAAGCCTCACCGAAAAGATGAGGCATGAATAAAATGAACCGGCAGCGACCTACTCTTGCATACTCTTGTATATACTACCATTGGCGAAGAAAGTCTTAACTTCTGAGTTCGAGATGGGATCAGGTGTTGCCCTTTCTCTATTGCCACCGGAATAACTTAAATGAG
>Ga0155611_190_pt1 | contig 12871 bp, 12 predicted proteins | sample RifCSPhighO2_12_FD_107268 | JGI IMG/M metagenome (GOLD analysis project Ga0155611, IMG submission 107268) | Chlamydiae bacterium RIFCSPHIGHO2_12_FULL_27_8
TCCATTCAAGATCCTGAAGTATTTTTTTTGAGTTTATTTCTTCCCCCGGTTTAATACTTATCATTTTTTGCATTCTATTTTTTGAAAAGTATTTGCATCCTTTAATTTTAATTTCACCTAGTTTTGCAACTTGAACCACAACCTGCAGAGTTCCATCTGTAACATCTTGTGCTGCCGGAATTTTAACACCAACCAAAGGATAGTTTTTACTTCTAAAAAAATTTACAGTTTGAACCTTTATAGCTTCTAAAGTCTGCTTGTTTATTTCTTCTCCTATAAAAATTGTCATTTTGTCTATAAATTCATCTTTATGCGGAATATCAAAATCTGAAAATTGAATTCCACTTTCAGGATTTTTAATATTTTCAAAGTCATTTTGAAAAATTAAACTTTTGATATTTGGAAGATCTGAAAATAAACTAAAAAATAAAAATAATAATATTAAAATTTTTTTCATTTTAAAAAACTTCTTACATTATTTTCATATTAAAAAATATTTTAATTAAATTCCTTATTTTTTTATTAGTTTTATGAAAATTAAATGTATCTAAATTGTTATTTTTGATAAAATATATTTATAATAAGGTCGTTGTGTCATTAGCACTTAATATTTTTACCGGTTCAAGACGAATTTTTTTGCCTTTTGCTATAAATGAGGCCAAAATTATTTTATCTAATAATAAAGATTTTATAAGTGATACTGTGTGTTATAATAAACATTGGAGATTAACCTCACTACAACCAATAATAGATACAATTGAAGAAATTAAAAAAAAAGCTAATATTTCTAAACCTATACAACTGAAGGGTAATGATTCAGTATTTGGTACGATTGGTGTTTCTAAATCAAAAATATTTATTGACAAAGACTCGTTAACGGATTTACCGCTAAATGCCCTGGAATTTCCTTTAGCTCATGAAGATAGACTTGATTTTTCCCACCCTTCTTTAAAATCTAGAATAGAAAATATAAAAGCACTGCAAGAAGTAGAAAAAAATAAAAGTTTAATTTAAAAATATTTAATAAAAATATATATTAATCTATTAAATTTTTTTTTAAAAAATGAAATATAATATTTTTAATACCATTTTAGTTTTATTTATATGTTTTACTATATATTTTTATTCACTTTCTAAAAATAAAGAAGATACCGTTTATTTTAGCGGTGGTCTTTATGGAGATTTAATTCAGGAAAATAGTTCTTTTCATAATATTAAAGAGATTTTAGAAAATAACAATCTTAAAGCTAAAAACACACATTCTTTTAAAAATTTGAAAAATCTTAAATATCTGGTTGTATTTGATTATCCCAGAGAAAAAAAAATAAGTAGATTAAAAAGGATACCCAAAGAAAAAATTATACTTTTTTCATGGGAACCCCCGGCAGTAATTGAAGAAAATCATTTAAAAAAATTTCATGGTTGTTTTTCAAAAGTTTTCACTTTTAATGATGATCTAGTAGACAACAAAAAATATTATAAATTCAGTTACCCTGAAGCTCATAAAATGATAGATAATATTTTGTCTTTTAATGAAAAAAAACTTCTTTGTTTAGTGGCTTCTGATAAATATTCTGATTTTAAAGATGAACTTTATTCAAAAAGAAGGGAAGCAATAAGATATTTTGAGGAGTATGCAAAAGATGATTTTGATTTATATGGTTATAATTGGAACATAGAACAATACCCTTCATATAAAGGCCAAATTCAAAATAAAATAGCCGTTGTTAAAAGATATAAATTTTCAATATGTTTTGAAAACAATAAAAATATTAATGGATATATCACGGAAAAAATATTTCAATGTTTTGAAAGCGGAAATATTCCAATATATTTGGGAGCAGAAAACATTTTAGATTATATTCCAAAAGGTTGTTTTATTGATTTTAGAAATTTCAAAAATTTTAATGAACTCTATATTTATTTAAAGACAATGGAAGAAGAAGAATACCAAAATTATTTAGAAAATATTAGAAATTTTTTATCAAGTCAAATGGCAAAGCCTTTTACATCTCAATACTTTCAAAATACGATGAAAAAGGCTTTGAATTTAAAATAAGTTATTTTTTGATATAAGCTTTAATGATTTTTTTAACTTCAATAGGCTTATCTAGATAATCTGTTTTTGAAGATTCAATTTTTTTAATAGTCTCTTCACCTTTTATAACTTCACCAAAAATTGTATGGTTTTGATTAAGCCAGGGAGTTTTAACAGTTGTAATAAAAAATTGTGATCCATTTGTATTAGGTCCGGCATTTGCCATCGCTAAAATAAATGGTTTATCAAATGAAACATCGCTTCTAACTTCATCTTCAAAAGCTTTTCCCCAAACTGACTGTCCGCCTCTTCCGGTTCCTGTCGGATCACCGCTTTGAATCATGAAATTTTTAATAACTCTATGAAAAATTATTCCATCATAATAATGTTTTTCAATAAGTTTTGTAAAATTCTCACAAGTTTTTGGAGCTATATCATTTTTTAATTTAATTTCAATTGTACCGTCTGTAGTTTCAATACAAACTATAGTATCTTTTGTCATATTACCCTCATTTGCAAAATTTTGAATAAATAGTGATAGGAAAATAAAAAAAGCAAAAAGAATTTTTCTCATACTTTCTCCTTAAATTTTTTAAAAATATTATCTTTAAAAAATTTTATTGTTTCAATAAAAACTTAAACTTGAAAAGGGATAATATAATTATAAACAAAGAAGAAATGACAAATGCTGCCCATAAGAACAAAAATATGCCAAATGGCATGGTGGAATAAAAATTTTTGGTCCGTTGCAAAAAACACAACACCAAAAGTATAAAAAACACCCCCAAAAAAGATCCACTTAACTCCTGCAAAGCCAAGTGCAGAAAAAATAGGTTTTATAGCAATTATTACAATCCATCCCATTAAAATATAAAAAGCAGTAGAAATTTTAGCAAGCTTTGCTCCAAAAACTGCTTTAAAAACCGTGCCGATAAGACACAATCCTATCTCTAAACTCAAAATTATCCAGGAAAGAGCTCCTTGTAAAACTATCAAGGCTACCGGCAGAGAGGTTCCTGCAATCAGAAAATATATGCTTATATGATCAAGTCTTCTAAAAACTTCTTTTGCAGTTAAATTAGTTATGGAATGATATAATGTAGAATTTATATATAATAATAAAAGAGTAGAAGCATAAATTGAAGAACTGACAATATGTTTTACTGATCCATATTTAACAGAAGCACTTAGTAGAAAAATAAAAGCTAAAATACTTAAAAAAAATCCAATGCCATGAGTAATGGCATTAAAAACTTCTTCTTTTATATGCTGAATATCTGATATTTCTTTTTTAATAAACATATACTTAAAATTCTATCTCCTCATCCCAATTTAAGTCATTAATAAATGAAATAGGTATAGGAAGTTTATTTTTGAAACTTTCATAAAAACAATATACATATAAAAAAAATTGAAATAGAAAAGGTTTTAAATCTTTTTTAGAAAAGACAACATCTTTTATTTTCATTTGATTTTTTATATATTTTAAAAGGGAAATAGATTTGTCTCTTTGTTTTAAACCATAAAGAATCATACCTACAGCGAGCTGAGTAAAAACTTTTTGGTCCATTATCATAAGATCATTTTGCTGATTTATAAAAAAATCAGAAAATTTATTATGATAAACTGCTAGATGCAGTCCGCTTGTGGCTCTTGGATTACATTCTATGGCAAATAAATTTCCGTCAAAATCCTCAATAAAATCAAAGGAAATTTGACCTGTAAAATTAATTTTTTTAACAAAATCTGCAATCCATTTTTCAATTTTTTTATTTTCTATATTTTCAAAAGTTAAACAGTAGCCGATACCTTTAACATATAAAGGGTAGATAATATTTATTATTAATTTTCCATTTTTAACAATAGAATATGAACAGAATTTTTGACCTTCTATCCATTTTTGTTTGATCCATGGATTTTTTTTTAAAATTTTTAAATTTTTATAATCTTGTTTCTTTTCAATTTTTTTTAGTGTAAAAGAACCTCTTGAATAAGACGCTTTTAATACATAAGGAAAAGAAAGTTCTTGTTTTTCAATATCTTCGATATTATCAATTTTATAAGTAGGAATTGTTGGAATACCTTCTTTTACTAGAAGATTATGAAAAGTCCATTTGTTATGTAGAAGATGAACCAAATCAATCGAGGAACAGAAAACTTCTGTAAATTGAGATAAAAAGCTTTTAGCTTTAGCAACATAAAGTGTTTCTTCAAAAACCGGAATTACAATATCAATTTTATTTTCTAAAATTATATCTTTTAACTTATTTTTAAAATTTTCAAATTCAAATCTGGGAGAAGGAATTTTAAAACTTTTTTTTACGGTGTTTGAAAATGCACAAAGATGAATGGGTTTTGAATCACAAACAAAAATATTATGACCATCCCTATGAAAAGCCCTTGCAAGATCTAATGCAGTAAAAAACCTCGCACCTGTAATTAAAATATTCTTTTTAATAATTACCCCCAAATAAAAATGTATTTATCTTTTAATTACTAATTAATAATTAAAAAATCAAATACAATTAATTTTTATTTAAAGAATTATTTTCTTTTAAAAAGAAAATTAAGATAAATCCTAAAATGAGAGCTGCAGGTAATACAGTAATTGCTTTTTGATAATCTAAAACACTATAATTTCTAATGCCATCTAAAAGAGTACCTTTCCAATTAAGATCTAATAAAAACCCAACTAATGGCTGCACTAGGGCATCTCCACAAGATATTAAAAAGTTTGTAAAAGCTGCGGCTGTAGCTTTTGCATTATTGTTAGCAAGTTTTATAGCTACGCTAAAACATAAAAGTTCAGCTGAAGAAAAAAATCCGACTAAAAACAATAGGAAATAAACAATATAAATATGAAAATGAGGAAAATAAATTACAGGCACCAAAAAAAGAATTGTTAATACGAAAGCTACTCTGATAGTTTTTTTTCTATCATTTATCATATCTGATAAAAAACCGACTATTGGTCCACCAAAAAGCCAACCAAAAAAAATCATAGAAACAGCATAGCCTGAAACATCTTTAGATACATTATAAGCTTTTTCAATAAATGATTGTCCCCAAAGTCCCCCGAACGCTGTTGTTGTAACATATAACAATAAAGCTACAATACCGTTAATCCAAATATATTTATTTGAACCAACAAGAATAATATTTTTTAAAAGCTTTTCTCTATGATGTGAAACATCTTTTTTTTCTTCTTTTGTATCTAATTTAAAAATGAAAAAAACTAAAAATCCAATTATTAATCCTACAAAACCAAAAAATGCTATAACTTTTTTATAACCAAAAGTTTGGACTAAATTTGAAAGAGGACCAGTTCCTGCAAAAGCACCAAACATAGCAAGAGAGTTTGCTATACCTATCAAAAAGCCACTTTTTTTTTCTGAAAACCAGTTAGTTGAAACATATACTATTGCAATAAATGCAAAGCTGGATCCTACACCTATTAAAAATCTACCTATAGCTGCATATGAATATTGATTTGAAAAAGCAAATATTATAGCACCGCATCCGCAAATTATTGAAGCCCAGGATAAAACTTTTTTTATCCCGAAATGATCCATTAGTACCCCTACAGGAAGCTGCATTGGAGCATAAGAATATAAATAAAAAGCCGCCAGCACCCCAACACCTGATGCAGTAATATTAAAAGACTGCATAAGCTCATTTACCATTACGCTTGGAGAAACTCTTAAAATAAATTCATAAAAGTAAAATAATGCTGCCAATAGCCAAATAGACCATTTAAAAAATTTTCTATTCTTCATTTTATATAACCATTTTCATTACAGTATGTTATATGAAACTAAATAAAACAATAGAAAATTTTTAGAAAAATTTGAAGGTAAAATTTTTATTTATAAATTAACATAAGGAATTTGAGAACTTAATAATTCATCATCATAACTAACTTTATATGGAGTGACATCTAATGTTCCATCTTTATTTAAAGTTATATCAGTATTAAGCGTGATAAAAACTGTAGTTAATAATTTTTGTATGTTATCATCTGAAGGTCTCAATTGAAATTCTTTAACAAATTTCACATTAAAACTATTAGAATGTTCATTGTACTTTAAAGTTAAACACAACAACAAGCTATCATCGTGAGAACCTATCAATGCTAAACCTAATTTTGACATTTCCAAGAAAAGAGGTATTAATAAGTCAGGCCATGTAGTTTGAGCAAATATTTGATATAATTTTGCTTGATCTGATTCTTGTAATTGCCCAAATTTATCTACAACTTTCTGAAATAAATCTAAGTATTTTTCCGGATTTTTCTCAACAATTGATTCTTCTTGAGTTACGTTGCCATTTTTTTTCAATTCTATATAAATACAATCTCTCCTATCAAGATCTCCTTCATAAGCTCTCTTAGCTTCTGTAAAATAACCATCTATGAATGTGTGTTGAACCTTTTCACAAAATTTAGGGTCTTTAACAAGATTCTTAAAATTGTCACGTGAAATAGTGTCCATAAACAATTGATAATTGTAATCAAGCAGTGATTTATTTAATTGTAAAGATTCTAATATGTAATTGTAATGTTGAATAGCATACCTATTACTTATTTCTACTTCCGGAAATTCATATTCTTCATCTTCTGCAGGTAAAGCTAAATATTTCTCTTTTATTTCCATGAATTTATTTAAAACCACTTTAAATTTTTCATTCTTTAAAAACGCTTCAAATTGTTCATTCATTATTTTAACTATGTCCTGATATACTTCTTTTGTTTCCTGAGATTTACATTCTTCCGGCAAAGCTAAATATTTCTTTTTTATTTCCATGAATTTAATTAAATGCGCTTCAAATTGTTCCTTCATAAAAAGCACTTTAAATTTTTCATTCTTTAAAAACGCTTCAAATTGTTCATTCATTATTTCAAGTGTTTGTGCATTCATTATTTTATTTAAAAGCACTTTAAATTGTTTTTCAACTGTTTGCTGCTCACAATCAGAAACATCAGGGTCACTACTTATAGTTTCCCTATCTAAACTCTCAGAATCACTAACTTTTGGACTTGTAGTTATAGTTTCCCTATCTAAACTCTCAGAATCACTAACTTTTGGACTTGAACTACCCATTTTATGAACTTCCATCAACAATTGGTTGTATTCAACAAGACTTTTTGTAAGACTTTTTGTGCCTCTAAATTTTAAAAAAATACCTAAAATAATTGTTAACATAATAAATGATGGCGTAGAAAATAATACTATTTTTACACCTAAAGCACCTAAGCTTAAAACCCCAAAAATGTTACATGATAAAATACCCACGGCAATAATCGATGTAGCTAAAGCAATTTTCATAGCTTTATTTGACAAGATTAATTTTCCAGATTGAGTTATAGAATGTATATCTATACTTTGAATGAGGTATCTTGGATTAAAGTAAGCACAACTCATATCTATACCTTTAATTTAAGTATTATTATAGCATATTTACTGTTAATTTAATAGCCTTACAATTCTTCTTAATTACTTAACAAGATATATATTCTTATATTATTTATAATGAAAGACTTGTACTGCATTACCGAAGGTAATGCAGTGTTATTATATAATTATTTTTTGAAAGTTGTTTCTTTAATTGGTTCTTTTGGTTTAATTTGTTCCGGCTTACTTGGTGTGCAGGAGCCACTTTTTTGCATTTTGTCTTGAGGTTTTTGTTCTTTTTTATCTTTTTTGAACATATTGTTTTCCTTTTATGTTTTAAGTAAAATAGCTTAGAAACCACTCTGAGCAAAATTTTACTTTCAATCTAACACTAATATTTTTGTTGATTTAAATAAATATTTTTTATACGTCATTGATTATAAATATAATACACAAAAAAATAACTTTTTTTTATATATTTTTTTTACATAAAGTATTTTTTTAATTTAAAAAAAATAATTTCTATTTTTTTATAAGTAATTAAGCTATAATAATGTTTTAATTCTAAACAATTTAGGTAAAAGATTTTATGTTTGAAAGCGAAAAGATCAGAAATATTGCAATTATAGCACATATTGACCATGGCAAAACAACTCTCTTGGATGCACTATTGAAACAATCAAAGGTTTTTCATGAAAAAGCTATTACATCTGAAAGAATGATGGACAGCTACGATCAGGAAAGAGAACGAGGCATTACAATTTTTGCTAAACACACTTCAATTAATTACAAAGATTATAAAGTTAATATTATTGACACCCCGGGACACTCTGATTTTGCAGGTGAAGTAGAAAGAGTTCTCGGAATGGTAAATTCCGTTCTTTTATTAGTAGATGCTAAAGAAGGGCCTATGCCGCAAACAAGATTTGTTTTAAAAAAATCATTAGAAATGAATCTGAAACCGATTGTAATCTTGAATAAAATAGATAGACCGAACTGCGATCCGACAAGAGTTCTTAATGAAGTTTTCGATCTGTTTGTAGAATTGAATGCGACAGATGATCAACTTGATTTTGCATATTGTTACGCAAGCGGTGTAAACGGATTTGCTATTAAAAATTTAGAAGATGAAAAAAAAGATCTAACTCCTCTTATGGAACTAATTATAGAAAAAGTTCCGGCACCGTCGGGAGATATTAAAAACCCATTTCTGATGCAGATATCAACAATTGACTGGGATGATTATATCGGAAGAGGTGCATGCGGCAGAATTCTGCAGGGAAAAGTAAGTAAAAATGAAATGATCAATCATATTAATAAAGATGGTGTAAAAAAGAGTTTTAAAGTTGTAAAAATACAGGGACATTTAGGACTTGAAAAAGTTGAACTTGAAACAGCAGCTGTTGGAGATATTATAGTTATTTATGGATGCGATGATGTTACTATCGGCGATGTAATATGTAATGAAAATAACAAAATAATACTTGATCCTATCAAAATTGCTCAACCTACTCTTTCTATAGACATAATGGTTAACTCTTCTCCTTTTGCAGGAACAGAAGGTAAAAACCTTACCATGAATAAAATTAAAGACAGGCTTTTAAAAGAAAAAAGAGCAAATGTAACTCTTTCTATTGATATTCAAGAAGGTGTAATCGATAAAATTACGGTATCAGGAAGAGGTGAGCTTCATTTAGCTGTTTTATTAGAAGCTCTGAGAAGAGAAAATTTTGAGTTTAGCGTTTCAAAACCAAAAGTAATTACTAAAGAAGTTAATTCTGAAATCCATGAACCGATTGAACTTGCTCATATTGAAGTTCCTGAAGAGTATTCAGGAACAATTATCAGTGAACTTGGAATAAGAAAAGGTGAAATGACCTTTTTAAATACTGATGAGAAAGGGATTACTAAAATGGACTTTTTAATTCCGACAAGAGGAATTATGGGCTGTCAAAATGACTTTTTGACTTTGACAAAAGGGCTTATTATAATGACATCAATGTTTGATCATTATGGTGCGTATAAAGGTTTTATACCAAAAAGATCTAAAGGTGTTTTAATTTCTATTGGAGACGGCGAAGCCAATGGATATGCTTGCTTCAACCTTCAAAAAAGAGGAACATTATTTGTAAAACATTCTGACAAAGTATATGAAGGAATGATTGTAGGTGAAAATGCTAGAGAAAATGATCTTATTGTTAACGTAACAAAAGCAAAACAGCTTACAAATGTTAGAGCTGCAGGGAAAGACGAAAATATAATTTTAACTCCTCCAAAAGTTTTTACTTTAGAACAGGCAATAAATTATATTGAAGATGATGAGCTTGTAGAAATAACACCAAAAAATATTAGGCTTAGAAAAAAATATTTAACTGAAAATGATAGAAAAAGAAAAAAGTTATAGAGCTTGAAGCGGATCCTGTATTGATTTTTCTTTTTCTAAAATATTTTTAGAAAAATTTAATGCCTGATCGATATTAGCAAAAACATTTTCTTTTCCAATTTTATTTAAAAATTCATTTTTATTTAAAAATGATAATATATTTTTATTAACTCCAGATAATATAAGTCTAATCTTTTGTTTTTGAACATAAAAATATATATCTTCCAAAGCTCTAAGAGCGGTTGCATCAATAAATGGAACATGTCTAAGTCTTAATATTAAAATTTTAGGAGTCCAATTAATTCTAAATAATGCTGTTTTAAATTTTTCTGCAGCTGCAAAAAAGAAAGGACCTTGTATTTCAAAAATTTCAATTTCCAAAGGAATATCTTTCAGTTGACTGTTGTATGGATCGTCCAAACAATCTTCTTCTTTTTTTTCTTTTAAAAAATATCCATAACTTGATTGACTAATTTTTGACACAAATAGAAATACTGAAAGCACTATCCCTGATTGAATTGCAATATTTATACCAAAAACAATTGTCATGAAAAAAGTAGTAAGCAAAACAGCAATATCAGATTTTGGACTATTGAAAAGATTGGAAAACATTTTTATTTCGCTCATGTTGTAAGCAATTACAAATAAAATTCCGGCAAGACAAGGAAGAGGAATGTAAATTATCAGTTTAAAGCAAAAAGAAATAAAAATAAGTAAAAAAAGAGATTGAAAAATAGATGCAAATGGAGATTTTGCACCATTTTTAATTGAAAAAACAGTTCTTGCCATACCGCCTGTTATTGGCAAGCCTGAAAACAAAATACTTACCATATTAGCAATGGATTGGGCTATAAGTTCTGTATCAGGGCGGTGTCGTGTTCCTGTCATTCCATCTGCAACTGAAGCACATAGTAGAGATTCTATAGCAATAAGAAGAGCGATAGAAAAGGAAGAGGTAAAAATGTCAATAAACATATCAAAATTTAAAGATGGAAATGTTAATGAATGAAAGGAAACGGTAAATTCTTTTAAATTTTTTCCTATAGTCTCAACATTAAGATGAAAATAATATGTAACTAAAGATGTTAAAATAATAGCTATTAAAGAACCCGGGAATTTTGATGTTACCTTTCTAAAATAGATAACAATAAAAATGGTAGAAACTCCCATTATTAAAGCAGTAAAATTTATTTGATTTATAGATTGGAATATTAAAAAAAGTTTATAAAAAATATTATTGGTGGACTTGTCTAATGATATCTGCAAAAACATTGGAATCTGATTAACTGCGATGATTAGAGCTAGTCCGCTTGTAAATCCTACTATAACAGGATATGGTAAAAGCTTTATTGATTTACCTAATTTTAAAAGCCCAATAAGAAGCAAAAACATGCTTGACATGAAAATGGCAAGTACCAGGCCTGAGTAGCCATAACTTGATAAAATACCGCTAACTATTACAACAAGGCCGCCTGTAGGGCCTGCAATCAAATATCTGGAACCTCCAAAGACAGCAATTACAATACCTGCGATAATTGAAGTTATAATCCCCTGCTCAGGTCTAACCCCTGAGGATATTGCATAGCTTATTGCCATAGGAAGGGATAAAATTGACAAAATGAATCCGGCGTTCAAGTCATCTTTAAGAAAACGAAGCCGGTATTGTTTTTTTTTAATTAGATCAAAAAAAACAGGCTTAAAGCCAAATTTTTCAAAAAATTTCAACATAGTATCTCTTTAATCTAATCAATAATATATCTATTGCTTCTTTCATGCAATTGCAAGAAAAAAAAATTAAAAAGATCTTCCATAAGAGAATGAAAATGAGAAAGTTTCCAACAAAACTCCCAAAGGCCAATATTCCTCATTTAATAAAGCAACACCCAAAGCTGCAGATAAAATATTTATTTCATATTGATAAAAACTTTTTTTATTATTTTTTATTATTTCTTTTCCTGAAATAAACTGAACAGATGGATAAGGATATAAACGTTTTGCATTAAATACAACACCCCCTTCCAAATCAAATCCATAATATTTTAATGGATTATCTTCTAAGTGAAACAACATAGCCCCATTAATAGTTATGACATGGAAATTGCTTTCATGTTTTAAAAAATACAAAAGAGGTATTGTTCGACATTTTAGAGCAAGATCATAGGAATTCAATGCTTTGTATCTTTTTCTATAACCTATCGAAAAATCATTCAATAAAGGAACTGCTGTTGTTCCTATTTGAAAATATCTGAAAGATGAAGGATCAAATTCAACATCCTCCATTTTTTTTATTAACTTTTCTTGTTGGGTAGGAAGATTTATATCTTGTGCTATTAAATTTGAACAAATCATGGTAGATAACAAAATAAAAAATAATTTTTTTGTCATAATTAACCTCAAAAAGTTGAAAATTATGTATAATTCATTTTTAAAAGTAAAAGATTAAATTATATTTTGATATTAAAAGTTTTTTATAATTGTTTTGAATAATTTGATTCATCTGAATTTGGACCGATCAAAAACCATATAATGAATCCTATTTTTGCAGTAAAACCTGAATAATCTGAATTAAACTCATCTTCGTCATCAGAATCTTCGGGATTTCCTCTTTTAGATAAAAAGATTATTGTTTTAAGCAACAAATAATCTGCAGTAGAAACCATTTTTTCTTTTATTGATTTTAATATTTCAGACATGGAAAATAAAGCATAATCTTTTATATGATGAATTTTTTCATTTAAAGATTCTTTATAAAGAATAACATCAGTGTCTTGGTCAAAATCTTCTAAAGAATCTAAAGATCTTATATATAAAAATCTTAAAAAGATATAAACATTAAGATCCGTTATAATGTAAAGTTTTTCATTGATAGACAAGTCTTTTATTTTATCAACTTTATTTTGATCATATTTTTCTCCTGGCGATAATGACTGCATGTATGTAAAATATAATAAATAATTTAATATTTTATCAGGAATAAATCCTAAAATAATTTGTGAAGCATTAAAACATTTATAGAGATTATCTTTTGGATAATAATATAAAATATTTACAAATATTCTA
>Ga0155611_192_pt2 | contig 12762 bp, 9 predicted proteins | sample RifCSPhighO2_12_FD_107268 | JGI IMG/M metagenome (GOLD analysis project Ga0155611, IMG submission 107268) | Chlamydiae bacterium RIFCSPHIGHO2_12_FULL_27_8
ATAAAGCACCTAAAACAACGTGGGATAGGCATATTAATTACCGATCACAATGCTAGGGAAATATTTTCAATAGTTGATAGGAGCTATATTATACATGAAGGGCGAGAAATTTTATCCGGAAGTGTTAAAGAACTGTTAAAAAATAAGCTTGCTAAAGAGCACTATCTAGGTGAGAACTTTTGCATGTAATTTTTTTTCAATATCTATAATTCCGATATTCTCTAATTCAATACTATTTAAGCACTGGCTAATTTTAGATCCTCCGCATCCGTCCATATGACATGGTCTGCATGAAATTTTCGAAGTTATCACTTTGCAGTTTGGATTTTGCCAACCTCCCCATTTTATATCACAAGTAGGGCCGAAAAAAGCATAAACTTTTTTTTTAAAAACATTTGACAAATGAAACGCAAAAGAATCTACAGTAAAAATTTTCTCTGCATATTTTATTAAAGCTCCGAGTTCTTCAATATTTGTTTTTCCGGATATGTTATAAACATCTAAACCTTTAATTAAATCTTCAATATATTCAAGTTCACTTTTTGATGAACCGGATACTACTATTACTTTTTTATTTTGATTTAAAAAATGTTTTATTATTTTATCAAATTTATTAAATCTTTTAAATTGCCATCTTGTATTAGGGTGTATAAGAATGTATTTTTCAATATTATTTTTTTTTAGATAATTTAAAATATTATCTTCAGATGATTTAGAAATATTAAAGATAAGATCCTTATTATATATTGGAATGTTTAAAACTCTTAAAAAATCTAAATGAAGTTCAACCTGATGTCTTTTTGTAGGAGGGATTTTTACTAAATGAGTAAATTTTTTAAAAAACTTTTTTTTATGAGATTTTTGACCTATTTTATATTTAGCTTTTGAAAAAAAAGCTAAAATATCTCCCCTGTCACCTTCTGTAAGATTTATTATCAGATCATAATTTTTTTTTCTTACCTTTAATATAAACTTGATTTCTTTAACAATTTTTTTAAAAAAATTAAGTTTTTTTATAGAAAGATCGTAAGAGATAATATTATTGATATATTGATTATTTTTTAAAATTTCTAAAGAGTCGCTGTATATAAAAGCATCTATTTCAGCATGAAAATAATTTTTTAAGTTAGTAAATACCGGAGTTGAAAGCAGCACATCCCCAAGAGCTCTGCATTTTATTACTAAAATTTTTTTTATATTTTTTTTATCGATGTAATTTGTATATTCCATAAAAAATCTAAATCTTGAGTAGATATTACTTTGACCGCTCCCCATGGCTAAGGCGAGGGGATTCCTAATTCTTCGATTGTTGCTCAGGGAAAAAGCTTGGTTTTTGCTAAAAATTCCCATTATGGGAACTTTTACGGCTTTGAACCAACTCATGTTCCCCTAAGTCTCACACAATCTCCAAAGGCTTAACATCCCGCGAGCCCCGCGGTAGACCTTTAAAAGATAGAAGCATTTTAATATGGAAACGTATATATTTACAAAAAAAAAAGACGGCTTATATCCCCCTGGCTAAAGCCAGGGGGATTACGCCGTCATTGATAATCTATGCACAAAAAATGGAGAAAATATGCTAAGAACTCTATCTATCATCAAACCTGATGCAGTGGAAAAAAATGTTATAGGGAAAATTTTATCAAGATTTGAAGAAAACAATTTAAAAATTGTTGCATGCAAAATGGTTCATCTAACAGAAGACAGGGCAAAAAAATTTTATATGGTACATAAAGAAAGACCTTTTTATATGGATTTAATAAAATTTATGACATCCGGACCGATTTTAGTATCTGTTTTAGAAGGAGACGATGCTGTAGCAAAAAACAGAAAAATAATGGGAGCTACTGATTTTAAAAAAGCTGATAGTGGTACTATTAGAAAAGATTTTGCAACAAGTATTGAAAAAAATGCTGTTCATGGCTCAGATAGTTTAGACAATGCAAAAATAGAAATAGATTTCTTTTTTAAAAATAATGAAATTTTTAAAAGATAAATTATATTTCAACTTTTAAAGAGAGTTTTTTCATTACCTTCCAAATATGATAATCGCTTGTGATAACTATTGGTAAGGGCTTTGCCAATAATTTTTTCCATGGTATAAGTTTTCTTATCCCAATCAAATTCTCTAAAAGCTTGATAATAATCCTCTCTATCAATGAATTTAATATTAATTGGCACATATCCTTCTCTAATAAGAAAATAATTACTAATCACTCTTCCAATACGACCGTTACCATCACAAAAAGGATGAATATACTCAAAAACAAGATGTAATTTGGCCAAACGTTTTATAATATTTTCAGAAGGTGTAGAATTATATTCTACAAACATATCTTCTAGACGCTTTATCACTTCTTTTGGATTAGGTGCAATGTGACTTCCTACACGTACAAATTCATTATCCTTTCTAAACCTTCCGGCTATATCATCATTAATATTAGAAAGTAAAATTTTATGTAAAAATAATAATACATTAATATTCAGTTCTTCTTCTTTTGCTTTTTTATCAATATAAGAAATTATTTGCCCTAAATTCTTTACTTCAAACAATTCTCTTGCAGAAATAAATCTATCACAGTTAATTTCATGCAAAATTCTATCTGTTTCCTCTAAAGTTAAAGTGCTATTTTCTATAGCATTAGAATTAAATACATGTTCAGAAATTTCAGATTCAGAAATTATTTTTAATAACTGCTCTTTATTAAGAGCTGCCTTATAATATCTCGCCCGAAGAAGGTCAATTTTTTTATAAACACTTAAGATTTTAACCATAAAACAACTTAATTTTGATATAAACTGATTATATCATTGTTTAACGGTTTTGTTAACAAAAGCGTTATACAATCAATTAAATCAATTTTTTTAACGATAATGATCGTATAATCGTTAATTTAAATCAATATTACCATAAAATTCATTACTTTACATCAAAAATTACTTTAAATATCTTATAATAAATAGATTATTGAAAAATTATTTTTTTGTTTTAAATTTGTCAATATATTCTAAAGCTTTTCCGGTTCCAAGACAGACAGCTAAAAGCGGATTTGGAGCAACAAAAACAGGTAAACCTGTTTCTTTAATTAAAGCCTTATCAAGCCCTTTAATTAAAGCGCCACCACCTGCTAAAACCATTCCTCTTTCAACTAGATCTGCAGCTAATTCCGGAGGACATTTTTCTAAAGTTAGTTTTACATTTTCTATAATTTGCTGAATAGGTTCAGCTAAACACTCTCTAATTTCTACAGAATTAATTCTTTTTGTAATAGGAAGTCCTGCAACCTGGTCTCTTCCTCTAACTTCCATTTCAAGCTCATTATTACCCATAGGGTAAGCAGAACCGATTGTCATTTTAATATCTTCTGCTGTTCTAGGACCTATCATTAAATTATATGTTCTTCTCATATAATTCATTATGCATTCATCAAATTCATCCCCTGCTATTCTAAGTGATCTAGATTCAACAATACCGCCAAGTGAAATAATTGCTATTTCTGTTGTTCCTCCGCCTATATCAATTATCATATTTGCAGAAGGCTCATGAACGGGAAGGTCAACACCGATCGCAGCTGCCATAGGCTCTTCTATCAAAATAACTTCCTGTGCACCTGCATGCAGTGCAGAATCTTCTACTGCTCTTTTTTCAACGCCTGTAATTCCGGAAGGAACGGCAATTAAAATTTTTGGTCTGAAAAGAGATCTTGTTGGAGTTACTCTTTTTATTAACGCTTTTAACATTCCCTCTGCTATTTCAAAGTCTGCAATAACACCATCTTTCATAGGTCTCACTGCATGAATTTTTTTAGGAGTTTTGCCAAGCATAGCCTTTGCTTTATGACCTACTGCCAAAACTTCGTTTGTTACTGAATCAACTGCAACAACTGAAGGTTCAGCTAAAACAATACCTTTTCCTCTTACATAAACTAAAGTGTTTGCAGTTCCAAGATCGATTCCTATATCAGATGAAAAAAGTCCTTGTACCCTATCAAATCTATGTATCAGATTTGATTTTGTTTTAAGCACGAAATCTTTAATATTAAAAGAGTTTTTTAACAGCATAATTTATTTACCTTTACGTCTTTAGAAGTTCTAAAACTTCTTCCCAAGTTAATTTTGATATTGCCTCATCATCGCATGATACAACTTTCTTTACCAAGCCCTTTTTACGCTTTTGCATTTCAACAATTTTTTCTTCAATTGTATTAACAGTTATAAGTTTATATGATGAGACATTTTTTTTCTGCCCAATTCTATGAACTCTATCTGTTGCTTGATTTTCTACAGCCGGATTCCACCACATATCATAATGAATAACTGTATCTGCACCTGTTATGTTCAATCCTGTACCACCTGCTTTTAAAGATACTAAAAATACTTTTTTATCAAAATTTTCATTAAATTCCTTAACAATATCCAATCTGTTATTCGAAGTACCATCCAAATATGAAAAACTTATTCCTCTTTGCAGAAAATCTTCTCTAATAATATGAAGCATTTTAGTGTATTGTGAAAAAATTACAGTTTTATGATTTGCTTCTATTAAGTTTTGAACTAGCTCTAAAAGCATCTCATATTTTGCAGAATCCCCAACTTCCTTTGTCTCTTTTGCAAAAATTGCCGGGTGACAGCATATTTGTTTTAACCTTGTAAGCGTTGCAAGTACATGTATTTGTATTTTTTCAAAGCCATCTTTCTTTACAAGTTTAGTAAGCTCATCTCTAGCCGATTGTGCATATGATGAATAAAGCTGATGTTGTGTTTCAGTGAGTTTACAGTAGTATACAATTTCAGAAACAGGAGGAAGCTCTTTTAAAACATCTTCCTTCATTCTTCTTAATATAAATGGTGTAACTTTTCTTTTAAGATACTCGATATTATGTTTTAAAATATCTGCAGTTGGTCTGACATATTTCTCTGAAAATCTATCATAGCTTGATAAAAATGAAGGCATTAAAAAATCAAAAAGTGACCAAAGCTCATCTAATGAATTTTCAATTGGAGTTCCGGTTAAGATTAATTTATGTGTAGAATGTAAAAGTTTTACAGATTTAGCATTTCTTGTATCTCTATTTTTAATATGCTGAGCTTCATCTAAAATTAGATATGAAAAATTAATTTTTTTATAAAACTCAATATCTTTCTGCATTAAAGTATAAGTAGTTATAACAATATCTTTATTTGATATTGAGGAAATTTCCTTTTTTCTATTTTGCGGATTTCCATCAATTATTTTAACCAAAGAATCCGGAGAAAATTTATTTATCTCCTCTTTCCAGTTATAAAGAAGTGATGTAGGACAAACAACAATAGAAGGTTCAATTTTTTCATTTTGAGACTGTATTATAGCACAAATAGCCTGAATTGTTTTACCAAGGCCCATATCATCTGCTAAAATACCATTAAGGTACATTCTTCTTAATTTCTCTAAATAAGCCACACCTTCCACTTGATAAGATCTAAGGATAGCATTTATAGCTTTTGGAATTGGTGTTGGTTTCAAATAATTTGAAGAAAGCAACTCCTCTCTAACTTTTAAAAGTTCATTAGATATTTTAAATTCTATTGGAATATCTTTAAAAAGAGAATCTTCAATATTTACAAGACTCCAAAATGGTTTATCCTCTTCAACATCGTTTAATTTTTTTATTCCTATCTCATCAAAAATCTGAACAACTTTTTTGAGCTTTTCCAAATCAAGAACTAAAATTTTTGAAAATCTGGATAAATTTTGTTCACTTTTTCTTAAGTTGGAAAGTTCTATGAAAGCTCTGCCCATCGACGAACAATCCCATAGAAGATCTAAATTTATTCCTTTTAACTCACCTTCTACTTTTAATTTTACTTTATAATGACCGGGTTTTTTAGAAACATCCAAACTTAAATTAAAAGCAGTTTTATCATAAATAAATTGATCAAGTAAATTTTGAGGACATTCAAAATTTATAAAATTTTGATGTTTAGGAATAATTTCAGTCATGAATTCAACAATCTTTTTTTCAGACTTTGAAATATATGTTCCTGTTTCGTGATTAAATAAAAAATCTGCAAAAAGATCATTTATAATCATTTTTTCTTTAACAAGATCTCTTGCTAAAACGCCATCTTCAGTAACAAAATTTACGATTGAATCATAACATTGATTTGTATTTGATGATTTTACTTCAATGCCATCATATATAAAAAATATGCCGGCCTCTAGTTCACCATCCAAATAAGAAAGAGAACATCTGGCTTTTAAATCGGAAACGAATGGAAGTGTAACAAATTTTTCTATAGATTCAATAGACGAAACTTCAGCAAATCTTTTTAATTCCGGAAGAGAATTTTCTACAAAAGTCCCAAATAAAGGTTCGGGTACAGTCATATCCCTTATAGAAATTAAGCTTTTAATATGCTCTCTTTTAATATGTTTTGGAAATTTATAAAAAACTCCTTCATGAATAAGCGATGGATTTGAACTTTCAAAAATATTTGCATCGGTAATATTTATACTATTTTGATCTATAATAAAAGTTGGGAAAAGCAAAACTTTTGAAGATGGAGGATCAAGATATTTTATTTCAAATTTAATAATAGCTGAAGAAAAAGAATAGTGGAGCGGCGTTTCAAGATTTGATGCAAAAACATGTGGAAGAGTTGGCAGATCTTCGGATAGATCTACATAAGATCTGGAAGGATTATTTTTTACTTCCATTTCATGAATTTTTGTTAAAAGATCACCAAAAGTTTCTATTTCCATTTTTGCAATTTTTAAAGATCTTTCATTATTTAAATTTTCTGTAAATCTTGCATTTGCAATTAAAATTTTTAAAATTTCTTTTTCAAGATTTGAAAAATCTTCAAATTTAAAAAAGTAATTTTTAGAATTAATATTTATTTTTTCTTCGTATCTGATAGCATCAAAAAAGTTTTTGACATTTAAAATATTTAATGGTTTAGATCTAGATGGGATTCTAAGAGCTAAAGAAAATTCCACAAACTTTTGTTTTTCTTCAATCGATTTTGCGTTATATATCAATGCGATCTGAGCTTTTGTAACTTTATATCCCTCTTCCGGTAAAAAGAATGGTGATTGTGCTAAAATTTCTGAAGAATTTATATATTCGGAGGTAATCTGTTTTTTATAGGATAGATCCTTTTTAACTTCTTCTTTTGATTTTGCAGCTTTAATAGTTTTTAAAAGTGTTGAATCTATACCTTTTAAATCTTTTTCCTTTGAAAATTCAATTAATATTGCATCTATATTTTCTTCCAGATAAAAAATAAGTGCTGCAATGTGTTGACAGTCATATCTATGAGTACAGTCGCAGTTTGAATGTATAGTTTCTGATTCAAACCTATCGATTTCAATTTCACTTTCATATGCATTTTCAAAATTTCCACTTACTTGAGCTGAGAATCTAATAATATCTTCGTCAAGTTTTAAAATTTTTGCTGTTTTTATTTTTTTTTGATCATGAAGATCTTTTCCCTGCTGTAAAAGATTGGAAGAAAAGTCCTGTTTTAACTTTCTAAAGTTTAACATTTTTTACCACTTTCAAATTTTTAGATGCACCTTTTTCATTTTTACCCTTTTTTTTAATCGTAATCAATAAAAAAATTTTTATTAATTTAAAAAAATTTATAAATAAAGGGTTTTTTTAAAAAAAAGATATTTAATATTAATCTTTAAAAGAAATTAAGTTTTCTAAAACAAGGTATAAAAAATCATTTTGATGAAATTTTTTTTTAATATCTTCCCTATTATTTTTATAAATTTCTTCTAATTTTTTTGTTTCCACAGAATTAGGATCAGCAAAAAAAATAGGCAAGGTCATATGTTCTATGCAAAAAGAATAATCTATAAAATCTTTATTTTTAAATTCTAATATTTTTGTAATATTACTATGAACCTCATCACAATCTTCTAAACAAAAAGGTAAAAAAAACTCAGATACTTCAATATTTTGATGATCAATTAAGCTATCATTTTTTTGATTTAATGAATCTTTTATATAATAAGACCAAGCATTGTTTCTTCCATATCCCAAAAGCATACCTATCAATCCTTGATGCTTTTTTAATGTATCTGTTAATAAATTTTTACCTTTTATACATTCATTTAAAAGATCTTCAGCAATAATGGGTTTATTCAAAACTCTTTCAAAATCTATTATATTCAAATTTATTATATCTATAAAATTTTTCTTATTAATAAAAATTATCAATTCAGTTTCTTCATTGAATGGATTTTTCTCTTTTAAAAAACAATAATTATTATTAAAAAATTTTGAATATTTTTTTATTGAATTAAAGCCATCTTTAATAAATTTGTTTTGCGGATTAAAAGTTTGATAATAAGAATTTGCGATTTTATATAATGGTTTAATTTTATTTTTATTTAATAATTTAAAATTATAAATACTGTACATACCCATTGGCTTATCACCAAATAAAACATATCCAAAATTTTCATAAAATAGATAATTAAAAAATAAAGTCAGATTCTTTTTTTCTTGAATAGAAAGTTTATTATAAAAATCATCAAAATGTTTTGTTTGATTTTTTAATAAATAAACTTTCTGAAAAGCAAATAAAAAAAATAATAATGTTATAAAAAATATAAAATTTATTTTTTTTAATCTGACCATCTTTTTCCACAATTTTTACAATATATTCTAAATGGTGAATTTTTAGTTTTACAGTATTTACAGGCCCAATTCCAAATAATCTCCTTATTTTTTACAATTTTGGAAAAGAAAAGTCCGGACTCATCTTGTTTAATTGATTTAATCTGAAAAATGTTGTTATCAATTTCCACAAAAATTTTATTATCTTCAAAAAATATTTGAGATTGATCGATATATGTTTTTTCGATCTCTGTTAAATTTGAATTTTTCGAGTACAAATTACTCATAAAAAAATGCATGAATAAAATAACAAATAAAAAATAAATCATTTTCATAAAACATTCCTTTTGATTGAAAATTTGCAAGAAATTATCAAAATTATGGTAAGTTGTAAACTATTTTTTAATTAGAAGATTTTGCGACCGGAACTTTTTTTTATGTTTTTTTACAAAAAGTCTTGGAGATAAAAAAGTTTCTTTTTGATTAATATTTGAAATATTTAAAAATTTATTAAAAAAAGGTCTAACTATAGTTGAATGGCTGACCATTACAAAAATTGTTGATTTATCTAAATTGTCAAAGAGTTTTTGAAGAAGAGAAAGCTCTAAAAAGCTATCCAAGGAAGCTGTAGGTTCATCTAATATTACAATTTTAGGTTGATTATATAAAATTCTAAAGAAATTTATTCTCTGGACTTCACCAATAGATAGAATCCCTTCCCATTTTTTATTTGCATACAATTCATTATATAAATGGTTTAGGTCAAGAATGTTCATTAAATGTTTTAATTTATCTAAATCTATTTCTTCTAAAGGATTTGGATAGACAAAAGCATCAATTAAATTTCCGAAAGGAAGATATGGTTTTTGTGGAATGAACATGGTTGAGTTATGGTTAGATATTTTAATTTCTCCCTCAAAATTTGACCATAATCCTGCAAGAGTTCTTAGGAAAGTAGTTTTTCCTTTTCCACTTTTTCCATATATTAAAAGTCTGTCCCCTTCATCTATTTTAAGATTAATATTTTCTATCATTTTAGTGTTATCTTCAGAAAAAATGGTAACATTTTTACATTCAATATAATTTTTATTAGTAAAAATTATTGAATTTTTATTTTCTATTTTTTCTTTTAAAATATTAAAAAACTCGTAAACCCTATCTTTGGTAGCTTGAAGATGTGCTATATCCTGAAAAATTTCAGAAAAGCGTGTTATTGAAGTGGAAACAATTGTAAAGGCATTATTTATCTGCATAAGAACACCAACAGTAATTAATTTGGAAAAAAACATTGGGCTTGCAGCTATAAAAGGAACAATGGTTTCTATACTCCAATGGGCTTTTTGAGCAATATTTAAATAAGACTTATATTTTAGAAGGTTATAAAAATTTGAAGAGATATTTATAAAGCTTTTCTTTAATAATTTCAGCTCAAATTTTTCACCTTTTAAGAAGGCAATTTCTTCGACAGTGTATCTAATTCTAGCTAAAGAAAATCTAAAATTAGCTTCTACCTTTTCGTATTCGAAATTTAATTTTATAAGGGGTTTTCCAACTTTTACAATAATAAAATTAACTAAAATGCCATATAACATGGCTATCCATAGTAGGTAACCCGGCAAATTGATAGTTTTATCATTTATCAAAAAACGAAAATTTTTTGATAAATTGAATAGAAGAGGAATGAAAATTATAAAGGTAAAAAGTTCTTTTAGAAGCTGAGCGAAAACTGTAATGCTCATGGTAGTAAAATATTCTAAATCTTGAGAAAACCTTTGATCGGGGTTATCTACCATTTTTTTTTGCAGGAGGTGATAATATTTATTATTATTAAAAAAAAGGTCAAAAAACTTTGAAGTTAAAAACTTTCTCCATTTAAAACTTAAAAAAGAAATTAAAAATTGTACTATAGTATAAACGCTTACTAAGCAGCCGGCATAAGCAGCAAAGATTAAAAGATGTTTAGAAATGGTAGAAAAATCTCCATTTTCAAGTGAGTTAAAAAAGTTTAAGTTCCATTTATTTATCAAAATTAAAAGAAGAACTTCAATAATAGAAAAAAGCAAAATGGAGAGTAACGATAAATAAACTAATTTTTTATTTTTTGATTTAAAGAACATTATTAAAAGACAAAAATATTCTTTAATATTTTTAAAAACTTTCATATTAAAATTTTTATTTTAAAAAATAAAAGACGGATGAAATAGAATAAATCATCAATATACATTTTTAATTAACGGCACCCACCATTTAAAAAAATAATTTTGTTTTTTAATAAAATACAGCTAAGTATTTTTATTTAATATCAATTGTATTGATTTGTTGAGAATCTTCAAGAACTTTTTAATGTTTCTTGAATTTTAAATGTAAAACTTTTAGGATTAAATGCAAAAATTCTTTCGTTTTTAAACGAGAGATGAGAGCATAAACGTTTATAGTTTTCAAATTACCGTAGGAACTACGGAAAGGGTTATCTTTAAACTAAGTACTTGTTTTTATGCGGGTGTAGCTCAGTGGTAGAGCATCACGTTGCCAACGTGAGGGTCGTGAGTTCGAGCCTCATCACCCGCTTTCATAAAAAGGAATCTAAAGTGATTGAAAAAATTAAAACTCAAGTTAATATCCAAAAAAGACCAAATTGTCTTATTGAAGTTGATATTAAAGTAAGCAAAGATCTAATTCATGAAGCAGAAATTGCTGCAATAAAAGAAGTTAAAAAAGAAATTTCTATTTCAGGTTTTAGAAAAGGCAAAGCTCCTGATGAATTAATTAAAAAAAATTATTCGGACCGGATAAAGCACTGCAGCGAAAAAAAACTTGCGGATCTTTCATTTATTGAGGCACATAAAGAGCATAAACTTCCTTCTATAAGTGCGGGATCAAAAATAGTATTTAAACTTAAAAGCTTAAATGAAAATGAAGCCGAGTTGTTTTATACATATGAAACTGAGCCTGAAGTACCTAAGGTAGATCCTGCTCAATTTCAGCTTAAAAAATTAAAAAAGCATCCTGTTACTGAAAAAGAAGTAGATGAAGCTATAAAGCAGGCTAGATTTTTTTTTGCTAAATATGAAAGTGTAGAAAGACCAATTTTAGAAAACGACTATATAATTATTGATTTAGATTCTATAAAAGACGGGAAAGATACAAGAGTCTTTTCTGATACAAGATTTGAAGTATCTAAAACCGGCGTGTCAAAATGGATGCTAAATCTTGTTTTGGGTGCAAAACATGGGGATGTTTTGGAAGGAATTTCTCAGCCTGATGAAGATGCATCTGAAGAAGACAAGAAAAATTTTGAAAAGAGAGAGGTAAAGGTAACAATTAAAACTGTTGAAGAAGTAACACTTCCTGAACCAGATGATGAATTTGCAAAAAAGCTTGGTTCTCAAACAGTTGAAGAAATGAAAAAATCAATTAAATCTTTGCTTGAAAAGCAAGCGGAAGATGCTTTTGAAAAAGACAAAAGAACACTGGTTGATGAATTTTTATTAAAAGAATATGATTTTGATATACCGCCCACATTACTACATTCTGAAGTTGCATCAAGAAAAGATTCATTTATACAGGATCCTAGAAACAAGCTTTATTTTGAAAAAATGAGTGACAAAGAAAAAAATAATTTTGAAAAAGAAATAGAAAAGCATGCAAAAAATGCTATAAAAATATTTTTTATTTCCAGAAAAATAATAGATGATTTTGAAATTAAAATATCAAATAATGAAATTAAAAATGAAGCGGTTGATATTATTTATAAAAGGTCTAAAAAGATTGTTGATCCAAATAGTATTCCTAAAGAGACATTTGCACTTGCTCTTTCAAAACTTGTTCTTTTGAAAGCTCAAGACTATATACTTCAACATTGCACAAAAAGTTGATAGATATAATACTAAAATTATAAATTAGTAATAGAGGTAAGTATGAAAAAAAAAGATTTTGAAATTGTGAACTCATTAACTCCATATGTAATTGAAGATACCGGCCGTGGTGAAAGATCTATGGACATATATTCCAGATTATTAAAAGACAGGGTTATATTTTTAGGAACAGAAATAAATGACCAGGTAGCAAATGTTGTTGTTGCGCAGCTTTTATTTTTAAAAATGGAAGATCCAAAAAAAGATATAAGTTTATATATTAACTCACCAGGCGG
>Ga0155611_193_pt1 | contig 12321 bp, 22 predicted proteins | sample RifCSPhighO2_12_FD_107268 | JGI IMG/M metagenome (GOLD analysis project Ga0155611, IMG submission 107268) | Chlamydiae bacterium RIFCSPHIGHO2_12_FULL_27_8
TATAAAATTACCAGATGTTTTTGACATGTTACAAAAAATGTATATTATTAGCTAATAATTTATAAGAAAATTGGAATCAATTTTGTGAATGAAAAAGCAAAAAAATTTGACATAATAAATTGTAAATTCTGTGAAGAATCATTAGGCAAATTAATGAGATCTCCTGACATAGATTTATTCTACAATCACTTGAGCGAACGATCTTGCAAATTATCCTGTCAAAATGGTCATATTGGACTAATACATTTACAAAATGAAAACTTTGAAATTCAGTTCCAACTTGGTGCTAGAGCTCTTATTGATGGTTATTATGCTGAGAGTGTCTTTAACTTTACAAAAGCTCTTGAGAGATTCTATGAATTTTGCATAAAAATATTTTTATTAGAAGATAAATTACCTAATGATTTTGAAGCAGCATGGGACCTTGTAAGAAACCAATCTGAAAGGCAATTAGGAGCTTTTATTTTTTTATATCTGAAATGTTTCAATGAATCTACAGAAATTTTGAAGGATTTTAAAATCAATCGTAAAAATGGCCAGGAGTTTAGAAATAAAGTAATTCATAAGGGTTACTTGCCTTCAAAAAAAGAAGCAACTTCATATGGAGAATTTATTTTTAATAATATTATTAAAATAATTACAAAACTCAAACAAAAATATAATGCCAAAATTTTTCAAATTGGAATTATTGATCAAGTAAAATTAAAAGATAATAATAAGGATATTTCGGATGTCAGCAATTTGTGGATTGGAACAGTCCTTTCATTAGCTAGAGAAGATATAGATAGGATTAATTTTGAAGATGAATTAAAAAAATTGGGGGAAAAAAGAAATTCATAATCTATTTATTTGTAGTTAGCTTTATTGAACTTTTTTTAATCACTGTCCCAAAATTGTCCCATTTTGAGTTTTTTTTATTATTTGATTATTTTTAATTTTGACTTAAGTGACTTAAAGATAACTTGCTCGGAACTGGACTCGAACCAGCACGGGCGTTTCCGCCCAAGGGATTTTAAGTCCCTTGTGTCTACCTATTTCACCATCCGAGCAAAAGTGAAAACTAAAGTTAAGATTTTATACAAAAGAAGAATTATTTTAAATTTAATTATTCTTCTTTTTTTTCTTCTATCTCTTTCTTTTCCTCTAAAACTTCTTCTTTTACAATTTCACTTGAAATTGTTTCTTCGATTTTTTCTTGAGTTTTATAGTGATTTAGTTTTTCTTTAATAAGATTTGGAGGAGGCGGAAAAAGTTTTCTTAAAATTGAAGTAGATACTTCTGTTTCATTATTTAAATTTTCTTGTTTTGGTTTAGGTTTTTCCAAAATTTTTTGAGTATCTTCTATTTTTTGAGTATCTTCAGTTTTATGAGGATGTTTTTTCTGATGTTTTTTCTTTTTGTTATGCTGAATATTATTTTCATTTTCTATTTTACCTCCGGCTATTTTTATAGAAGTATCTAAAGTAGCATTTTTCAATACCATTTTTGTTTCTTTAAGTTCAAATACTTCATAATCAGAAACCGGTACTAAAAAAGTTTTAGGTCTTTCTAGAGATCTATAAAAAACTGCACTTGCAAAAGTAACTACTTCAATTGCATCAACAAAATATTCTTCAGAGGCAACTTTTGAATTTCTGATGCAGAGTTTTGCACCGTCTTTTGGGGTAATAACTGTTTCTATTATTGGTTCTCTTGTAAAATTCATTTTTTTCCATTTGTTTAAATTTATTGTTTTGATTTCATATATTTTATTAAGTCGATCAAACGGCAGGAATATCCCATTTCATTGTCATACCAAGCGACAATTTTATAAAATTTATCATTTAGTGCTATACCTGCATTTTTATCAAATACAGATGAAAATGTTGATGAAATAAAATCCGACGAGACAAGTTCTTCTTCAGTATATCCTAAAATATTTTTCATTTTAGTTTCTGATGCAGTTTTCATAGCTTTCGCTATTTCATCGTAATTGGTTGATTTTGATAATTTAACCGTTAGATCTACTACAGAAACATCTGTAGTCGGCACTCTAAATGCCATTCCCGTGAGTTTTCCTTTTATTTCAGGAATACATAGGGCAACAGCTTTTGCAGCTCCTGTTGAAGCCGGAATAATGTTGGACATTGCTGATCTGCCACCTCGAAAATCTTTTTTTGATGGGCCATCAACAACAGGCTGAGATGCAGTAACTGCATGAATTGTAGTCATAAGTGCTTCTTCAATTCCGAAATTATCCAGTAAAACTTTTGTAATTGGAGCTAAACAATTTGTTGTGCATGATGCATTTGAAACAATTTTATCTGTTTTAGGATTATATTTTTCATGATTTACACCTAAAACAAATGTTGGAATATCACCTTTTGCCGGAGCTGAAATAACTACTGATTTAGCTCCCGCATGAAGATGCTTTTGAGCATCTTCTTTATTTGTAAATTTACCGGTAGATTCAATTACGAAATCTACATTTAAATCTTTATGAGGAAGTTTTAAAGGGTCTTTTTCTTCAGTAATTAAAATTTCCTGATTATCTATTATTAACTTATTATTAGAGATTTTAATATCTCTATCAAAAGTTTTATGAACAGAATCATACTTTAAAAGATATGCTAAATTTTCAATTGGACACAAATCATTTATTGCAACAATTTGAATATCCTTTCTTGAAAAAGCATATCTTAAAGCAAGTCTTCCAATTCTTCCAAATCCGTTAATCGCTACTCTTATCACTATTACCTCCATTATATTATTACAATAATTCTTATAATAATTAACTTAAAAATGGTTGTAAAGCAAAAGAATTTAAGACCTGTTTATTGAAGAAACTCCAAATAACAGTTCTGAGCTGCGTCTCCTACTCTATTATTCAATTTAATGATTCTTGTATATCCGCCATTTCTAGACTCAAATCTAGTTTTTAGAGTAGAAAATAACTTTTGAATAGTTTTTCTATCAGTATTATATGACGATGTATCTCCGGCTTTAACCTCTTTTCTTTCTTTTGAAGAAAGCGGGTTATATCTAATCATAAGAGTAGAAATAGCTTTTCTTCTTGCATGAAGAGAATCTTCTTTAGCAATAGTTATAATTTTATCAGCATGTCTTTTTAATTCTTTAGCTTTTGTTGTTGTTGTTACTATTTTTTCATTTTCAATTAAGCTTTTGAGCATATTAGCAATCAAACATCTTCTATGAGAAGAGGTTCTTCCTATTTTAAAAGTTTTTTTTGCATGTCTCATTATTCAATTTCCTTCTTTTTTTCTTCTTCATATTTTTCAATTAAAGATTTAATGTTATCTCTTGTAATGCCATATTTAGAAAGGTCCATACCTAGGCTTAAACCCATTTCAGAAAGTTTTTGTTTAATTTCCGTTAAAGATTTTTTACCAAAATTTCTAAATCTTAACATATCCATTTCAGGCATTATTACAAGTTCACCTATAGTATCAATATTTGCTCCTGCAAGACAGTTTGTCGATCTTACAGATAGTTCAATTTCACTAATTTTTAATGCTAGTTTAGATAGAAGATCATCTCTATCTTTATTTTCTTCTTCTTCTTTTTCTTCAAAAGTTAAACTATGTGTTTTTAACGATTCAAAAATAGAAAAATGCTGCTGACCTACTTGAGTAGCAAATGTCAGTGCTTCCTGAGGAGAAATTCTACCATCAGTAGCAATTTCAATAATCAGTTTATCAAAATCCGTATGCTGTCCAACCCTTGTATTTTCTACATAGTAGTTTACAACAGATACCGGAGAAAATTTGGAATCAATTACAATCTCGTCCATAACTTTATCAAAAGCATGTCTTTCAGACGGGACATATCCTCTTCCAATAGCAATTCTTAAATCTATTCTTCTAACCATAGGAATAGTTGCAGTAAAAATATGAAGATCAGGATTAACCATTTCAAAATGTGACGGGCCTAAAATATCTTTAAGAGTTACTTTATAGCTTCCACCTGCTTTTTGAATATCATCACCTGTGATTTCTAAAGTTTTAGAAATCATTTTAATTCCTTTTGGATTTTTTTGATCTTCAAGAGGAAGATATCTAAGTAATGAACCTTTTAAATTTAAAATTATATGAGTCATATCCTCAATAATTCCTTCAATAGCAGTATATTCATGAGATACACCTTCAATTCTGATTGAAACAATTGCAGGAGCTTCCATAGATGTTAGCATAATTCTTCTAAGTGCATTTCCTAAAGTATGTCCAAAACCTTTTTCAAACGGTTCTGCAACAAATTTTGCAATATTTGGATTTTTATCATCTTGTTCTTTGGTAATTTTTTCCGGAAGTTGAAACTCACCATAAATTACTGACATATCTTTATTCTCCTTATTTATATCGGGCTATTATACTCTTCTTCTTTTTCTTGGTCTACACCCATTGTGCGGCACAGGGGTTTTGTCTTTTATAATTGAAATAGTCAGCCCGGCAGACTGCAAACCTCTAACAGCTGACTCTCTGCCGGCTCCGGGGCCTCTTAAATTCACTTCACATTCTCTCATACCTAGGTTCGCGGCATCCTTTCCGGCAGCTTGTGCAACTACTGTTCCGGCAAATGCGGAAGATTTTTTTGAACCTGTAAACTTGCATTTTCCGGCACTTGACCAGGAAATAACATTTCCTGCAGGATCTGTAATTGTTACAATTGTGTTGTTAAATGTCGATTTTACATGAGCAATACCCATAGGTACCGATCTATTCATCTTTTTCTTTTTAACTACTTTTTTAACCTGATTCGGTTGTTGTTGTTGTTGTTGCTTAGCCAATCTATTTACTCCTTAATTTATCCTTTTGGTGCTATTTTCTTATTAGCTACAGTTTTTTTCTTTCCTTTTCTGGTTCTAGCATTTGATCTAGTTCTTTGACCTCTAACAGGAAGACCCAGTTTATGTCTTAACCCTCTATAGCTATGTATTGAAATTAATCTTTTAATATTATTTTGTATCTGTCTTCTTAAATCACCTTCTAAAGTGTATTCCTTTTGAAGAAGAGCATTAATTTTTGAAATATCTTCTTCAGTTAATTCAGAAGCTTTCATATTTGGGTTTAAATTTAATTTTTTAATTATTTCTTTTGATCTGTGTATTCCAATTCCATATAAATATGTCATACTAATTTCTAATCGTTTATTAGCCGGAATATCAATTCCAATTATTCTTGGCATAAATTATCTACCTCTTATTTTAACTTTTTTCATAAATCCTTCATATCTTTGCGTAAGAAGATGTGATTCAACTTGCTTTGCTGTATCTAAAATAACTCCAACTAATATCAGCAGCGATGTTCCGCCGAAAAAGTGCGCGATTCTAGCATCTACTCCAAGTAATTTACTTACAATAGTTGGAAAAATAGCTATCAGTGCTAAAAATACACCACCGATTAAAGTAATTTTATTCATTGAGTTTTCTAAATAATCCTGTGTTGGTTTACCCTGTCTTATTCCCGGAATAAACGCCCCGTTTTTTTTCATATCGGAAGCAATTTGTTCGGGATTAAATTGCGATGCAGTCCAAAAGTATGTAAAAAATAATATTAACAATACATACAAAGTAAGATAGACCCAGCTTCCGGGAGATAAGTAGTAAGATACTTTACCAAAAACACTGTTTTTCCCTACTAACTGTCCAATTGTAGCCGGAAACATTAAAAAAGAAGAAGCAAAAATAACCGGTATTACTCCTGCATAATTAATTTTTAAAGGTATATGTGAAGCACAGGCTGAATCTGTTGCTCCTCTTCTTGCATATTGCACCGGTATTTTTCTTTGACCTTGTATTACTAAAATAGTTCCTACAATGATTAAAATAAATACTGATAATAATATTAATAGAGAAATAAATGATAGCTGCCCTGCATCCTGTGCTGAAAGGTTTAATTGTTTTATAATAGATCCGATTGTTCCGGGAAGGGCCGCTAATATACCTGTAGTAATAATAAGACTAATTCCATTTCCAATACCTTTTTCTGTAATTTGCTCACCAATCCACATTAAAAATACAACACCTGTACTCATGGTAACCATAATAGTGATGTAAAATAAAAGAGGTGTGCCATTAAAAGTAATATTTAAAATTTCACTTGCTATTACACCGGGGTGTGACATATTCATATTTAATGCATATTTAGCTATTGCAAATGAATGACCTAAAGCTAAAATCATAGTTGCAAGTCTTGTATATTTGGTAATCTTTCTTTTAGCAGCTTCCGGATTTTCTCTAGTTTCTCTCTGGAATGATGGGATTATAGCAACAAGCAGCTGCATGATTATTGAAGCTGAAATATATGGCATTATTCCAAGAGCCACCATTGTAAGCTGAGCGAAAGCTCCACCTGAAAAAAGATCCATTAACTGGAAAAGATTTTGGGACCCGCCGGTGGCTGCTTTAAAAACTTTTAGTGCAGCTTCCTGGTTAATGCCGGGAACAGGTATAAAGGAACCAATTCTACAAACTAATAGCAAAAGAAGTGTATATACAACCTTTTGTCTTAAATCATTTATAGAAAATATTTTTTTTATCGCATCAATCATATTGCTTTATATTTTAATTTTTTTTCTTCAATTTTAATAATAGCTAATTTTGAAAAATTATTTGCTTCAAAACTAACCTTTTTTTCAATAAGGCCATTTGATAAAATTTTAAGTTTACCTTTAAAATTTTTATTTACATATTTTTTTTCTGAAAGAGTTTGAATGCTTACCGTCTCACCATCATTATATAATTTATTAATTTTATCAAAATTAATTGCAATAACCTTTTCTAAAAATCTTCCTCTAGTAAAACCTTTTGTAGGAAGTTTTTTAAAAAGTCTCATCTGGCCGCCCTCATATCCATAATGAGATTTATATCCTGATCTGGATTTTGCTCCCTTATGGCCTCTTCCACATGTTTTACCTTTTCCGCATCCATTTCCTCTGCCAACTAATTTTTTACTTTTTCTTGCATAATGTGTATTTTTCAATTCTGATAATTTCATATTATTAAACTCCTCTCTCGCTCAATATGTCTTTTTTCATCTTAAGCATTTTTAATGCTTTAAATGTTGCTTTAACTTGGTTGATCGGATTTGAAGAACCCTGACTTTTTGCAACAATATTTTTAATTCCGGCAAGTTCAAAAACAGATCTAATTTTTCCACCTGCTATAACCCCGGTACCTTCACGTGCAGGTTTCATTAAAAGTTTAGCTCCGTCCCAACTAACGAATATTTCATGAGGTATTGTACCATTATCAATATCAAATGTAATAATATTTTTTTTAGCTGCTTCCGAACCTTTTCTTATAGCGTCCGATACTTCATTTGCTTTTGCAAACCCATATCCTACTCTTCCATTTGAATCACCAATTAATATTAGTGCTGAAAATGAAAATTTTCTACCGCCTTTAACAACTTTCGCACATCTATTAATGTAGAGTACTTTCTCTTCAAATTCACTAGTTTGATTATCTTTTGCCATATCTCTTTTACCTTAATTTAAAATTTAAGTCCTGCTTCACGAGCACCCTGTGCAAACTCATGAATAACTCCATGATATTTATATCTGCCTCTATCAAAAACAACATTTTCAATATTGTTGGTTTTAGCCATTGAAGCAATTTTTTCTCCAAGCAGCTTTGCATTTTCTTTAGATTTATTTTTAATATCTTTTTTTGATGATGTACCTGCAGCACAAATTGTCTTATGATTTTCATCATCAATAATTTGTGCAAATAAATGTCTATTTGATTTAAAAATAGTAAGTCTTGGTTTTGATTCACTACCTTTAGTTTTTTTTCTTACTCTAAAAACTCTTCTTTCTCTAGATATTTTTCTTTTTTTTAAATTATTAAACATTTTTTACCTATTTACCTGTTTTAGCAGTTTTACCTGCTTTTTTACGAACATACTCGTCTTTATATCGTATACCTTTGCCTTTGTACGGCTCCGGCGGTCTAATTGCTCTTACTTCAGCTGCAAATTGACCAACTTTCTGTTTGTCAAATCCGCTAATTTCAATTTCAACTGATTTATTTATCTTTACTATAATACCATTTGGTATCTCTATTTGAGTCGGATGTGAATAACCAATCTGCAAATCAACAAAATTTCCTTTTAACTGAGCTCTATAACCAACACCAATCAATTGAAGGTCTTTTTTAAAACCCTCTGAAAGACCATTAATCATATTTTTAATTAATGCCCAATAAAGTCCATGGTCTGCTCTGTCCAGTTTTGCATTTTTATCAACTACAACTAATATTTCATTATCAGAGTGTTCAATTTTCAATCCCGGTTTAACTTTTAAATCCAAAGATCCTTTTGAAGATTTTACATTTATCAAATCTTCTTTTACAAGCTTTACTTCTATTCCTTTCGGCAGCACTATCGGCTGTTTACCTAGTCTTGACATTCTTATACCCCTTTACCATATGTAACACAGAACTTCACCACCAACTTTTTCTCTTCTAGCTGACGCATCATCTAGAATACCTTTTGAGGTTGATAGTATTGCTATACCTATTCCATTTAAAACAACAGGAATGCTTTCAAGAGTTTTGTAAATTCTTTTTCCCGGTTTTGATATTCTTTTTAAAGTTTTAATTATTGGATTGCGTTTTGAATATTTTAAAAAAATTCTCATTTTTCTTTTATCTTGATTCACAATAAAATTTTCAATAAATCCTTTTTCTTTCATAATTTCAGCAATTTTAATTTTTACTTTGCTGACATATATATCTACATATTTATGTTGTGATTTCTGAGCATTTCTAACTTTTGTTAAAAATTCTGCAATCGGATCATTAAATGACATGTTTGTTTCTACTCCATTAACTTTGTTTAAAAGGAAATCCAAAACCTTGCAGAAGTTCAATACACTCCTCATCGGTTTTAGCTGTTGTTACTAATGTAATATTCATCCCTTGAGTTCTTTTTACTTCGTCCAAATTGATTTCAGGGAAAACCTGCTGATCATCTATTCCAAGGGAATATGATCCCCTACCATCACATTTAGGTTTAAAACCTCTAAAATCTTTTATTCTTGGGGTAACAATATTACAAAATCTATCCAAAAAATCATACATTCTTGTTTTTCTTAGTGTAACTTTAAGTCCAACAACTTGATCTTCTCTCAATTTAAAATTTGATACAGCATTTTTAGATTTTGTCATTACAGGTTTTTGTCCTGCAATTAATGATAGTTCTTTAAGATGCTGCTGAATAAATGCTTTATCTTTCACAGCTTCATTTAATCCCATGCTAATTACAATTTTCTTTAATATCGGAAGTTCAAACTCATTTTTATTTTTATACTTATTTTTTAATGCCGGTTTGATTTCATTTAAATACTTAGCTTTAAGTCTTGACATTTCCTACCTATTTAACTTTTTTAATTTCTCTAAAAACTACTTCTTTTCCATTTTTTAAATAAAAAAGCTTCTTTTTATCTTTTTGTACTTTTACTTTTAATTTAATTTTTTCTGCATCATCTCCTACAAGGACAACATTTGAAATATGTATAGGTCTTTCAATATTCACAATATTTGATTTTTGTACTTGAGATCCGCTTTTTAAATGTTTTTTTCTAACATTTATTCCATTTATAATTACTCTATCTTCAGATCTAGAAAGTATTTCGCCTACTTTACCTTTATCATTCCCTGCGATAATTTTAACTTTATCGCCTTTTTTTAGCCACTTACTCATTATATTACCTCTGGTGCTAATGAACATATTTTAATAAAACCGCATTCTCTAACTTCTCCTGCTACAGATCCAAAAATTCTCGTGCCTTTTGGTTCATTTTTATCACCAATTATTACACAGCTGTTGTCATAAAATTTCAATTTAGATCCATCTTTTCTACTTATTTTAGCTTTTGTTCTTACAATTACTGCTTTAACTTTTTCGCCTTTTTTTACAGAACCTTTCGGATCAGCATCTTTTACTGCACAAACAATAATGTCACCAATTTGAGCATATCTTCTTTTTGATCCGCCAAGAACTCTAAAACATCTTACCCTTTTAGCTCCTGTATTATCTGCAACCAGCAATTCTGTTTCTTCTTGAATCATCTTTTTACCTTTTTTTATGAAGCTTTAACTATTCTAAATCTTTTTAATTTTGATAAAGGTCTAGTTTCCATAATCTGAACTTTCTGACCAATTTTTGCACTATTGTTTTCATCATGTGCATAAACTTTTTTCCATTTTTCTATTACTTTACCATATTTTGGATGTCTTAATTTTCTAACAACTTTTACCACTACAGTATTTTGCATTTTGTCGGAAACAACTATTCCATCTAAAATTTTTCTTGTATTTCTTTCCATATCTAACCTTGTTTATTATTTTCTGTTAAAATTGTAAGTATTCTTGCCTTCTCTTTTTTTAATGCTTTCAGCATATGAGGTTTTTCTATTTTTCTAGAAAGTTTAAGCTCATTTTTTAAAGCATAGAGTTCTTTTTCGATTTCATTTATTCTTTCATTTAATCTTTCTGATTTTTCTTGTCTTATTTCTTGTAATTTTAACATATTTATACCCTTTCAACTCTTTCAACAAATCTTGTTTTTATAGGCAATTTTGCAGCTGCCAGTCTTAATGCTTTTTTTGCTTCTTCTTTTGAAACATTGGCAACTTCTATAAGAACTCTGCCAGGTCTCACTACAGCTACCCAAGCATAAGGAGCTCCCTTACCTTTTCCCATTCTTGTTTCAGCAGGTTTTTTTGTAATCGGTTTATCCGGAAAAATTCTAATCCAAACTTGACCTTTTCTTGCAAATGTTCTTGATATTGTAACACGGCAAGCTTCGATCTGCTGAGATGTTACCCAACCTCTATCTAATGCCTGCATTCCAAAATCGCCAAAATCAACAAACTGTGCACCTTTTGTTAAACCTTTACACTGTCCCTTTTGATGTTTTCTATGCTTCGTTCTAGCCGGAAGTAATGCCATTTTTAGCTCCTTATTTTATTCTTCGCCTTTATTAATCCAGATTTTTACACCAATACTTCCATATGTAGTATGCGCTGTATTAGCAGCGTAATCTATATCCGCTCTTAAAGTATGTAGTGGTACTCTTCCCTCTTTATACCATTCTGTTCTTGCAATTTCTGCTCCGCCGATTCTTCCTGAAAGCTGAACTTTTATGCCATGAGCTCCGGCATCCATTGTAGTTTGGATTGCTTTTTTCATTGCTCTTCTAAAAGGTATTCTTCTTTCAATCTGTTTTGCAATTCCTTCACTAACTAACCTAGCATCCAAATCCGGTCTTTTAATTTCATCAATTTCAATCCAGATATCTTTACCGGTTAATTTTTTTAAATCATTTTTTAACGTATCAATTTCTGATCCCTTTTTACCTATAACAAGCCCCGGTCTTGCAGTATGAATTGTAACTTCAACTTTTCCACTTGTTCTTTTAATAATAATTTTAGATGTTCCGACACATGCAGGTTGTTTTAATAAAAACTCTCTAATAATTCTATCTTCCTCTAATAAATCTCCAAACTCTTGCTTATTAGCATACCAATTTGAATCCCATTTTTTTCTTGTAACTAATCTAAATCCTATTGGTGATCCTTTCTGTCCCATTTACTTCTCCTCTTTCTTTTCACTATTAGCAACAACTATAGTAAAATGACTTGTTCTTTTTAAAACCGGAGCCGATCCACCCTTATTTTTTGGTTTAGCTCTTTTCAAAGTTGGTCCGCCATCTACTCTTATCTCATTAATTTTTAAATTCTCAACCCTTGCATCTAATTGGGTTTGTGCATTAGCAACAGCACTATTTAAAGTTTTTTTAAGTAGTCTTGCACCTTTTAAATTTGAGTTTTCAAGTTGAAAAATTGCGTCTTCAACTGACATTCCTCTAATTAAATCCGCAGCTCTTCTAGCTTTATATGGACTAATTCTTACGAATTTTGTTTTTGCAACAGCTTTTTGCATTTTAACTTACCCTATGTTGTTGTTGTTGTTGTTGTTGTTGTTGTAGTTGCTTTTTTAAGTGGATGTCCTTTAAAAGTTCTTGTCGGAGAAAATTCACCTAATCTATGTCCGATCATATTTTCTGTAATCAAAACCGGAATAAATTTTCTTCCATTATGAACTTCAAATGATACACCAACCATTTCAGGAATAATCATAGATCTTCTAGAATATGTTTTTATCGGTTTTTTATTTTTTTCATTTGTAGCTCTAATTATTTTGTCCATTAGAAAATGATCAACAAATGGTCCTTTTTTTAATGATCTTGCCATAATATTACCTTCTATCTACCTTTTCTTTTTTTCAAAATCATTTTATTGACTTTATTCTTTACAGTT
>Ga0155611_196_pt1 | contig 11307 bp, 14 predicted proteins | sample RifCSPhighO2_12_FD_107268 | JGI IMG/M metagenome (GOLD analysis project Ga0155611, IMG submission 107268) | Chlamydiae bacterium RIFCSPHIGHO2_12_FULL_27_8
ATTTTAACCGGAGATTTTTTATTAACATATTCTTTTGAAGTTTTATCGGATATAAAAGATCTTTCAGATTTAAAAAAAATTGAGTTAATTAAAATCCTGTCTAGATCTATAGGTGCTGAAGGAATGTTAGCAGGTCAGGTTGTAGATATTTTATCTGAAAATAAAAAAACAGATGAAAAAAAGCTTTTATTTATGCATGAAAATAAAACTGCTAAGTTATTTATGGCTTCTTTTGAATTTGGAGCAGTGTTGTCAGATGCAGACATTAATACTAGAAAAATTTTAAAAGAAACAGGTTTAAATTTTGGATTATACTTTCAATTTATGGATGATATAAATGATGAAAAAATTTCTTCTTCAGACATATCAAAAAATAAATCTACAGTTTTAACTGTTTACGGATCTGAAAAAGCAAACATAATGGCTAAAAATTATTTAAAAAGGGCAAATTATCTTTTAGATACTTTAAAAAAAGATTTTTCTAAGCTTAAAAAGCTTTTTATATAAATAATTACAATTTCTTTTTTTTACAAAAATATTTATTATAAATTTTATGAAATGGTTTCTAAAAAGAGTTTTTGATATTTTATTTTCTCTATTAGTAATAATTTTTATATCCCCTATTTATGTAATAATTGCAATATCAATTTTATTAACTTCAAAAGGGCCTGTTTTTTATAGTTCAACAAGACTTGGTAAAAATGGTAAAATAATAAAATGTTATAAATTTAGAACTATGCATTTGGATGCGGAATATAGGCTTATTAATATTTTAAATTCAAACATTGCACTAAAAGTTGAATGGGAAAAGTTTCAGAAGCTTAAAAATGATCCCAGAATTACAAAAATAGGTTCTTTTTTAAGAAAAACATCTTTAGATGAGCTGCCTCAATTTTTTAATGTTTTAAATGGCGATTTATCTGTTGTAGGTCCTAGAGCATTTGTTATGGTAGGACCAAAAGATAAATTTGTTGATGAAATTAAAACCTATTTGGGAAGTTATACAGAAAAGATTCTATCAGTGAAACCCGGAATTACAGGACTTTGGCAGATTTCAGGCAGATCAAATGTAACAATAGAAGAGAGAATAAAAATCGAAAGTGAATATATTGATAATTTTTCATTTTTATTTGATTTGAAAATTATTTTAAAAACTATTCCTAAAATGATTTTTCCAAATGGAGCTTTTTAATGAAAAAAGCTGTTTTTGTAACCGGAGGAGCAGGATATATCGGATCCCATAATTGTAAGGAGCTTTTTAAAAATGGGTTTTTGCCTATTACCTTTGATAATTTGTCAGAAAGTACTAAAGAATCCGTAAAATGGGGACCTTTAATTGAAGGTGATATAAATGACTCAGATAAATTAAATTTTTATCTAAATAAATATAAGCCTATTGCTTTGATGCATTTTGCAGCAAATGCACTAGTCGGCGAATCTTTTATTGCACCAAATAAATACTATAAAAATAATGTTGCAGGAACAATTAACGTTTTAGATGCAATGCTGAACAACAATGTAAAAAATTTAATTTTTTCATCTTCGTGTGCTACATATGGCAATCCTATTTTTACTCCAATTACAGAAAATCATCCTCAAAATCCAATTTCAATATATGGTCAAACAAAATTTTTTGTGGAACAGATTTTAAAGGATTATAAAAGAGCATATAATCTCAATTACGCTTCTCTTAGATATTTTAATGCAGCGGGTGCAGATTTAGATTCTGAAATTGGAGAAAATAGAAAAATAGAAACTCATTTAATACCGCTTGCAATTGAAACAGCATTAAAATTTAATGATAAATTAGATGTTTATGGCAAAAATTTTAATACTAAAGATGGAAGTGCAATAAGAGATTATGTTCATGTTTCGGATATAGCTATAGCACATAAAAAAGCATTAGAGAGTATTTTGGAAAATAATGACTGCATATCATTAAATCTGGGCTCTTCTAAAGGTTTTTCTGTTTTAGAAGTTTTAAAAGAAATTGAAAATGAATTAAATACTAAAATAAATATAAACTTTACTGATAAAAGAGAAGGAGATCCCCCTATTCTTTTTGCAGATTGCATGCTTGCAAAAAAAGTTCTTGACTGGGAACCAAAATTATCAGATCTTAAAACTATTATAAAATCTGCAGTAAGATGGCACAAAATAAAAAAAAGATAGATTTTGATATTTTATATTCTTATTTCATGTCTATATTTTCTTTTTTATATCTTTTTTTTTTAATCAATATAAAAATTTTATATTTTGTTCCTCTGATAGTTTCCCTGTTTTATAAAAAAAATATAAAATTTCTTCTTTTTTTATCTTTGGGCATAGGTTTTCTTCAAGATAGTTTTTCTTCTATAACCTTTGTTTTTGCATTTTCTTATATTTTTACTACCCTATCGCTTTATTTTTTGAAAAGGATTTTAAAAGAAAATATTTTGAATTTAACTATTTTTACATATATCTATTCAGTTGTTTTTTCAATTTTGAATCCTCTTTTTTATTCAGTTTTTGAAACACCTATAAAAATAACTTTAAAATGGATTTTTTCAGATATTTTTATAATGCCGATAATTGATGCATTTTATTCTTTAGTGTTTTTTTATTTGTCGGTTGTGTTATTTAGTCAAATAAGAAGATTAAATATTAGAAAACTATGGATTATTTACAAAAAAATAATTTTTCAAAAATTACCGTTTCTGCGATTAAAATAGCTTATAGTGCAGGAAGTATTTTAAAAGACGGTTTTTTAAAAAATCATAAAATAATGAAGAAAGAAGGTAATCAAAATTATGCAACTGAATATGATTTAAAATCCGAATCTTTCATTATAAAAAATATAAAGAAAAATTTTAAAAACCATTCAATCCTCTCAGAAGAGCAAGGTTTTGAAAAAAAAGATTCGGAATATGAATGGGTTATAGACCCTTTAGATGGAACTCAGAATTTTTTTCATAAGATTCCAATGTTTTCAATTTCTATAGGAGTAAAAAAAAATTTAGATATTTTGAGTGGTGTCGTTTATAACCCAATTCTAGATGAGATGTTTTATGCAGAAAAAAATAAAGGTTCCTTTTTAAATGGTAAAATAATTTATGTGAGCAAAATTAAGAGAGTTATAGATTCTTTTTTAGCAACAGGTTTCCCATATGATCTAGTAGATAATCCTCAAAACTGTCAAAAAATGATATCAAATGTATTGAAAATGGGAGTTCCCGTTAGAAGGATTGGATCGGCTGCTATTGATTTAGCATATGTAGCTGCAGGAAGGTTTGATGGTTTTTTTGAAGTAAATTTAAAACCATGGGACATTTTAGCGGGTAAACTTCTGGTTGAAGAGGCAAAAGGTTCTTTTAGTGCAATAAATGGCAGAATGACTATAATTGAGGAAGAAAATATGGTACTAGCTACTAACGGTAAAATTCATAAAGAATTAATAAAAGTAATAAATAGATGATTATCGATGGAAAGAAAATCGCAAATCAAATTGCAATAGATCTTAAAGAAAAAATTTTAAATATAAAAGGAAGGAAACCTACTTTAATGGTCATATTAGTAGGCAATAACCCATCTTCCTTAACTTATATTAAAATGAAAAGAAAGGCCTGTGAGAATATAGGTTTTGAATTTATTTTAGAACATTTAGACGAAACTATTACAGAAGAGATTCTTCTAAAAACCATTGAAAAGGCAAATTTAAATAAAAATATTGATGCACTCTTAGTTCAAATGCCACTGCCTGAACATATTAATGATAAAAAAATATTTGAAAAAATATCACCTTACAAGGATGTTGATGGTTTTAATCCTGAAAATATTGGAAAGGTTTTGCTCGGTGAAGATGATACATTTTTTTCATGCACCCCTCTGGGTATAAAAGTACTTCTTGAAAAAATGAATATAGATATTCAAGGGAAACATGTTGTTATCGTAGGTAGATCAAATATTGTGGGAAAACCTTTAGCTGCGATGCTGATGCAGAAAAAAAAAGGCTGTGATGCTACGGTAACAGTTGCTAACAGCAGAACTCAAAATTTAAAAGAGATAACAAAATCTGCAGATATAATTATTGCAGCAATTGGAAAACCTAAATTTATAACAAAAGATATGGTTTCAAAAAAAGCGGTAATTATTGATGTTGGAATTAATCATATAATTGAAAATGGTAAAAAAACAATAGTTGGTGATACTGATTTTAGAAATCTTTACAACTATGTTAAATATATTACCCCTGTGCCAAAAGGTGTTGGCCCGATGACTATAGCAATGCTTCTAAATAATGTTTATAAGGCTTATTTGATAAATGAAAAAAGATAAATTTAAAGGTATATTACATAAAAATCCAAAAGGTTTTGGATTTGTTTCTCTTCTTGATAAAAAAACTAAAGATGTTTTTATATCTAAAAACGATTTAAAAGATGCAATCGATGAAGATATTGTTGAAATTGAAATAATTTCTCATTCAGCAAAAGGACCTGAGGGAAAGATTGTAAAAGTCATAAAAAGACAAAGAAACCATTTTGTCGGTGTAGTAATCTCGAAAACTCAAGAGAATTATGTATTATACATACCTTCTTTAGGTAAAGATAAAAATGTAGTCTTGGATGCTAAACATAAACTTAAAATCGGAGACAAAATCAAGGTTTCTATCAAAAGTTTTAAAGATAAAAATAATAACGTTACAGCTATTTTTGAAATGTTTTTAGCTCATATATCAGATCCTTCAAAAGATACTTTTATTGCAATTGAAGAATACAATATTAGAGATGCTTTCTCAAAAGAAGTGATTGATGAAGCAAAATTATTAAAAATTGAAGATAAAGATCTCTTAAACAGAGAAGACTTTACAAAAGAAAATATTGTAACAATCGATCCTGATACTGCTAAAGATTATGATGATGCAATATCAATTTCTGAGGAAAAGAATAAAATTAAATTAGGTGTACATATTGCGGATGTAGCATATTTTGTTAAGCCGGATTCCAATCTAGATATAGAAGCCGAAAAAAGAGGGAATTCAACATACTTTCCAAATAGGTCTGTTCCTATGCTTCCTAAGGAACTTTCTTCTGATTTATGTTCTTTAAAAGAAGATGAAATAAGACTTACCCAGTCAGTTTTAATGGAATTTGATTTAGGAGGGACTCTTTTAGATTATAAAATTGTAAGATCTTATATTAAATCTAAAAAGAGATTTACATATAAACAAGCTTTAAAAATTTTAAATTCTGAAGAAGAACATGAATATAAAAAAGAACTTCTTTTAATGAAAAAACTATGCAAACTTTTGAAAAAAAAGAGGTTTGAAAGAGGAAGTATTGATTTTGCAATAGATGAAGCAAAAGTTATAGTAGATAAAAATGAAAATCCCCTCTCTATAGAAATCATTCAATATGACATAACGCATCAAATGATCGAAGAATTCATGCTCAAAGCAAATGAAACTGTTGCAACACATCTATCAAAAACAAATAAAACATTAATTTACAGGATTCATGAAGAGCCTAATATAGAAAATTTCCAAGATTTTTATGATTTGGCTGTATCACTAGGATTTCATCTTCCATTAAATCCTACCAATTTAGATATACAGAAACTTTTTATTGAAGCAAAAGACACTCAATATCTTCAAAGACTTTCTATAAATTTTATAAGGAATTTACGTCTTGCTATCTATTCAAAAGACAATATAGGTCATTTTGGTTTGGCATTAGAATATTATACTCACTTTACATCTCCAATAAGAAGATATTCGGATTTAATTATACAAAGACTTCTTTTTAATGAGAAAATTACAAAGAATTTTGAAGATATAGCAAAAAACTGTTCTGAAAAAGAAAGAAATTCATTTAAAGCTGAAAGTTCAGTAAATATTTTGAAAAAGTTCAGGCTATTGAAAAGTATTTTGAAAAAAGATCCTAAACAAACATTTATAGCAACAGTGACAAGAGTTAGGCCATTTGCTATAGTTTTTGAACTCGATGATTATTATTTAGAAGGATATTTACATATTTCAAAAATTCAAAATGATTTTTATGAATATAATGAAGAAGATTTAAAATTTATTGGTCAAAGATTTAAAAACGAACTTTCATTTGGCACTAAAATCAAAGTAAAAGTATTGGATATTGATCTGTTATTCATGCAGATAGATTTCAAATTTATTAAAATTTTATGAAAAAGCTGCCGTTAGAGTTTTATTTATCGGATAATGTTTTAGAAATTGCAAAAAAACTTCTTGGAAAAATTTTATATACTAATATAAATGGCGTAATAACTTCCGGACAAATAGTTGAAACAGAAGCATATATGGGTATTTTGGATAAAGCTTCTCATGCATATAATAACAGAAGAACCAAACGAACCGAAGTCATGTTCTCAAAAGGTGGATTATCTTATGTTTACATTTGCTACGGAATGCATTTTTTATTAAATGTCGTTACAAACATTGAAAATATTCCTGATGCGGTTTTGATAAGAGCATTAAAGCCTTTACAAAGTATAAAAATAATGAAGAAAAGATCTAATAAAAATGAAAATTTCTGTTCCGGTCCTGCTCTGCTTTCAAAATCTATGGGAATTGATAAAAGCTTTAATAATGTTTCATTTTTGTCACAAAGGATATGGATAGAAGACAATAAGGATGTAGATTTAAAAGATATAGAAGCTTCTCCAAGAGTAGGAATAGATTATGCAGAAGAATTTAGATTAAAACCCTGGAGATTTTCTATTAAGCCCGAAAAGATCAAAACTATTTAATATATAAGCATTTGCAGCTGTTTTATCACTGACGGCGTAATAACCCTAGCTTTAGCAATAGCGAGCTGTTAACATATTCATTTCTTGATTAATAATTGAAACTATTTTAACTTGTGTTTTGGAGAAAAAATGAAAAAATATTTTATTACAGGCTTAGTAATTTTATTGCCGTTAACTCTTACAGTACTAATAGTATTTTTTGTATTGAATTTTTTAACAAAACCTTTTATGGGAATAATTACAAAAATATTCAGTACAATAAATCTTGGAAAATTTCATACTCAAATTTTTTCTCATGAACAGATAGTAAAATTTGCCAGTCAGATAATTATTGTTATTGGAATTGTTATTCTTACTATCATTTTAGGTGTTTTAGCTAGATGGTTCATATTTAAATGGCTTATAAAAACAAGCGACAGAATTTTACATAAAATACCTTTAATTAATAAAGTTTATAAAACTACTCAAGACATAGTAAAAACAATTTTTGTTACAGACAAAAACTCTTTCAAACAAGTTGTAATGGTTCCTTTTCCTCATAAAGGTATTTACTGTATAGGGCTTGTAAGCAGAGGAGCTCCGTCTACTTGCAGTAAATCTGCAAATGAGGAGTTAATTTCTGTTTTTGTTCCAACTACTCCAAATCCAACTACCGGATTTTTGCTTTTGTATAAAAAAGAAGATCTGGTTTACACAGATATGCATACCGAAGATGCAGTGAAATACATTGTTTCCTGCGGGGTTATTATCCCGGAAACAAAAGAAGAAAACAAGAAATGAAAAAATATTTAATAGCCGGTCTTATAATCCTGCTTCCTCTGCTTTTTACTATTATGCTGTTTATATTTTTAATCGATCTTTTTACATCTCCATTTTTGAATTTATTTATTTCTTTTTTATCTCAATACACAAATGCTATACCGCTTCTTCAAAATGAGATGTTATTAAATGTTACAGCTAAAATTTTAATAATACTTCTTTTATGTATTTTTATTTTTCTGCTTGGTTTTGTTGCAAGATGGTTTTTCTTCAGATCTCTTATAAGTTTTACAAATTCTATTTTTTCTAAAATTCCTTTTGTTAAAACAATTTATAAAACTTTAAACGACGTTTTTTCATCTTTTATTTCTAATGGAAAAAGAAAAGCTTTTGAAAAAACAATAATGGTTGAATTTCCATCAAAAGATTCTTATTGCGTTGGTTTTGTTTCCGGAGAGATCCCTAAGGAAATTAACGATAAGATGAAAATGAAACTTACTCCTGTTTTTGTACCTACTGCTCCTCATCCAATTTCCGGATATTTTTTATTGGTTGAAGAAAATTTTTTAAAAGAGATTGATTTTTCCAATGAAGACGCAGTAAAATTTACAGTATCTTGCGGACTTATTTTACCCGGCGACAATGTTAACAAATAATAAAAAAGTTATTTTTTTTAAAATTAATGATGCAAAAACTAAACTGATTAAAATCATTCAAACTGCAATGATGCATTTTGAAAAGAAAGAAAACCTTTTAATTAAAACATTTGATTCTACATCTTTAAATTTTGTTGATGAGCTTCTATGGAAACTCCCCAAAGAAAGCTTTCTACCTCACGTTAAATCAAATTCTTTCATTGAAGAATTTATTGTTATAACTACAGAAAATAAAAATTTGAATAACGCTAAATATTTATTTAATTTATGTCCTGAAATTGTAGATATAAATTTAAATTTTAAAACGATATATGATTTGGAAGATAACACCTCCCAAATTAAACAAGCTAACTCTAAAAAAAGATATCTAATTTATAAACAAAATAAATTTTTAATTGAGTTAAAATAAATTTTAATAAAGTTTTAACTATTTCTTGAAAACAATTTTATGATAATTTTATACTGTTATTCTAAATTTTAGGAGATATCAATGACAAGAATGAGCAAACAGGGTGAAAGAAGAGCTTTAAACCCAAAGAAAAGAAGTTATAAAATTTTTAAAAAATCCGGTTCTAAAAAAGACAACCTTAATAAAGGGTTCAAAGAACATGTAAATGCTTTAGAATCAAAAGAAATATTTATCGGAAAAGTTAAATAAAGGAAAAAAGATGTCAAGACACCCAAGTTATGGTAAAGCGTCAAAAGCTGAACAAAAGAGAAACGTTTTAAAAAGATTTGAAAGAATAGATGTTTTAAAAAAATTGGGAAAATGGGACGCTTCAAAAAAAAGAGTAACCAATCTTCCAAAAACACCTACTAATATTGAGTTATAAAACTGTTCAATGAAGATTACTATTATTAACAAGCAATCTTCATTGAAAATTTTTAAAACGGATATTTCCAACAAAGTAAAAAAAATTCTTCAAAAAGAAAATATTTTAACTGATGAAGTTATTATTAACTTTGTAGATACATCAGAAATTATTAGGCTTCATAAAGTTTTTTTTAATGATCCTTCTTCAACTGACTGCATATCATTTCCTATTGATTCGTATAATGAGGCTAAAATAGGCTATTCTATTTTGGGTGAAGTATTTATATGTACTGACACAGCCATAGAGTATGCTCAAGAGAACAATATCTCTGTAAACGATGAGTTAATGCTTTATTTAGTACATTGTATTTTACATTTAATTGGTTATGATGATAAAGAGAAAGAAGATATAGAAAAAATGAGAAAGAAAGAAAAAGAGATTTTAAACTTTTTAAGAGAAAATGAATAATTCATATATAATTTTATCTGCTTTGATATCGTTGTTCTTTTTAATTGGAGCTAGCTTACTTACAGCATATAACTCTTCAATATTAATTTTAGGGAAATTTCAAAGTAAAGAAATTTTAAAAAAAGCACACTTTGTTTTTAAGAAGTTAATAATTAAAAAAAATCTTGAAATATTTTATGTTTTGGTTAGCATAACTAAACATTTATTATATCTTTTTTTTGGTATATCAAGCTTTTATTTTTTAACATTAATTTTTCCAACAATTGAAATACACTCTAAAACTTTTATTGTAATTTTAGCAGTTTTTGTAATTATTATTTTTATGTTCTTTGATTTTTTTATGAGGGTTATAGCAAGAAAGTCACCAAAAACAGTTTTAAGATATTGTTCATTTATTTCTTCACTATTTATATCTTTATTTTTAATTTTTACTTTTTCAATAATTTTGGTTTCAAAGTTCTTTTTCAAAGCAAAGCAGAGTGATACACAGCATAAAAACATAATACTTTCAAAAGATAAAGTGCTCGAAATGATAAAAGATTCTGAACTTTCATCAAATCTAACTAGTTTTGATCAAAATCTGATTGCTTCTTTTATTACTTTTAAAGAAAAAACAGCCAGAGAAGTTATGATACCGAGAATAGATGTGTTTTCTCTGGATGGCAATTTAACTATACAAGATGCAAATAAACTGCTTCTTTCTGAAAACTATTCAAGGGTACCTGTCTATTTAAACAATTTGGATAATATTATTGGTCTTTTAATGTCAAAAGACCTTCTATTAATATTTTCTAAATCTAAAGAAAATATTGGGCTTTTAGATCAGAAAATATCATCTATTGTAAAACCTGTTATATATTCCCCTGAAAATAAAAAAATTTCTTCACTCTTTCAAGAGTTTAAAAAAGAAAAAATTCACCTTGCAATAGTTGTTGATGAGTACGGAAGCACCCAAGGAATAATAACAATTGAGGATATTTTAGAAGAACTGGTTGGAGAGATAAAAGATGAATATGATATATCTGAAGATAATCAATACTACATCCTTCCGAATAACAGCATTGTTGTAGATGCTAAAATGAGTATTATCGATATTGAAGACAAACTTGGCATAAAAATACCCCATAATGCGGAATATGAGACTATTGGCGGCTATATCTTTCATAAAGCAGGCTCTATTCCGAGAAAAGGCTGGAAAATACATTTAGATGAATATGACCTGGAGATATTAATTTCCAATGAAAGGTGTATAGAAAAAATTAAAATTACATCTAACTATAAAAAATAATGGGTGTAACTAAAAATTGCACCCTATAAAAAACTATTTTGACTAAATGTCAGATTAAATCTCAACTATAACACCCTATCAGATTGTTCCATCCTCTAAAAAGTTTCAAACATTAACCAGATCCTTTTTGAAAAAATTGCTCATGTGTCTTGTTTCTGAAAAAAACATTTTTAATGCTAGACGAAACAATCTCTTTAATATTTTTTAAAAGTATTGATATAATAAGTTTAAATTTTAAGTTTGAAATATAGCTTATTAAATAAGAATTGAATTTTTTAGATTAATCATATATTAACTTTTATTGATTGATATATTTAATTGTTGTTTATATAATATTTAAGTAAAAAATTAGAGAGTTAATATGTCAGGGTCAGTTGAGTCAAGATTTGATAGAGTTCCTGATGTTACAGAATTAAAGTTTAGAATAAATAGATATACCAAAGTTCGTGGCGAGCCTAAATTTTTAAGAATATTTTGTGCGTCATGTAATGAATTAGTAATAATTTATCAAAAAGATGGACCGGGAAGTTTGTTAAGGTGTTATACAGATAGAATTCATTATCCA
>Ga0155611_195_pt4 | contig 11266 bp, 13 predicted proteins | sample RifCSPhighO2_12_FD_107268 | JGI IMG/M metagenome (GOLD analysis project Ga0155611, IMG submission 107268) | Chlamydiae bacterium RIFCSPHIGHO2_12_FULL_27_8
ATACCTCCGGATGTTCCTATATCTAAAAAAGAAATTTTTTTATTTTTTAAAAGATTATAATTTTCAATAGAATTTTTATAATGGGAGTTACCCCCATCAATAATTATATCATCCTCTTTTAAAAATTTTGATAATTCTAAAATTGTTTCATTTGTAATTTTCCCACTTGGCACCATTAACCAAATAATTTTAGATCCATCAAGTTTTTGAGTTAGAACTTTCATGGAATTTGCCGATTCAATGCCGTTTTCTTGAGCTTTTTGCAAAGCTTTATTATCTACATCAAAAACTATTAACTCATGATCGTCTTTCAGCTTTTTGACCATATTAAGGCCCATTTTACCAAGACCAATAAATCCAATTTTCATAAAAACCTTTTAATATAATAAATATTTTTGTCTTACACTTCTAAATTCTTTAACTTTTTCTTCATCGAACTGAATCATCTTCCATGCAGCAAATTTTTCATTTTTCAAAAGTTCTAAAATTTCTTTATTTCCATTTACAAGACAGAACATTCTAATTTTGCTATCTGACTGCTTTGCTAATTTTTCTTTAACTTTATCGGGATATAGAGATTTTAAAAGCCCTATTAGTAAATACTGAACAGCTAAAGGCCTATATTTCAACATGTTTGTGACAATTATTTTGACACCATTGCAGTCTTCGCCTTTATATTGTCCATAAAAAGGTCTAAAATGAAATGGAATAAATTTAACACCCTGAAGTTTTTGACTATTTAAATGTTTCGCAAAATTATCTGCATCAATCCATGGAGCTCCAATAATTTTAAATGGCAAAGTATAGCCTATACCGATATTTACTAGATTTAACTCCCCTAAAATTCCTGTTGAAGGATAAAAAATAGCACTATCTATTTCCGGTATATATGGAGATGTCGGTATCCAATGAAGACCTGTATCTGAAAAACTCATATCTCTTGTCCAGTTTTTCATTTTAATTACTTCCAGATTACACTTAACATTTTCTTCCTTGTTAAAAAAAATTGCAAGTTCTCCAATTGTCATTCCATGACAATAAGGAACATTTATATATCCGACAAAAGATTTATAATTTTTATCGAGCATAGGACCATCTACAATTATTCCATTGATAGGATTTGGTCTATCAAACACTATAACCTTGATATTCTTTTTTGCAGCCTCTTCCATTGCATAATACAGAGTAGCTGCATATGTATAAGATCTGGATCCAATATCCTGAATATCATAAATCAAAACATCTACATCTTTTAACATCTCTTCTGTAGGTCTTCTTGTTTTACCATGAAGAGAAAAAACTTGTAAATTTTTTAATTTATTATTTTTTACTTTTTCTCCGGCTAGATTTGAGCCGGTAATTCCATGTTCAGGAGAAAATAATTTTATAACTTGATAATCCTTTTCATTTTCTAAAAAAACATCTATTGTCGGCTTTAAATATTTGTTTACGCTTGTATGATTAATTATTAAGGCTATCTTTTTATTTTTTAAAGATTCACTTCTATTTTCACTAAAAAAAACATCTACACCAAGATCAATAGCAGGCTTTGAAAATACATTTGTAAATAAAAATAAAAATAAAAATAAAATAATTCTAGGCATATTACCTCTTTTTAGAGATTATAATTTTAATTATTTTAATCCAATGAATTTAATGATCAGTTTCAATGAAAAATAATACTTTTAAATCAAAAAAAAATTAAATTTTCATATTGTGATAAACAGCATCAACATCATCAATATTTTCTAAAAATTCTATAAGCTTAATATTTGAATCTGCATCTTCATCTGAAATTTCCAAAAGACTTTTGGGAATCATCTCTAAAGAAGTTTCGCACTTAATGTTAATGCCTTCTTTAACTTTATGAAGATCTTCTACATTTGTAAATATAACATAATCTTCATCTTCTAAAAAAAAGTCTAAAGCACCAAGTTCTGTTGCTTTTATAAAGAGTTCATCTTCATTAATCAGCTCTCTATTTACTTTTATAACTCCTTTTCTATCAAAATTAAAAGCAACAGCTCCCGGAGTGGCAATATTGCCTCCGCATTTATTTGTTGCAATCCTGATATCTGAAGATATTCTATTTTTATTATCAGTCATGATATATACAATCATGCCTACTCCGCCAAATCCATATAGTTCATAGCTCATTTCAATATAATCTGCTTGATCTTTTGATGAAGCTTTTTTGATATTTCTATCAATTATGTCATTTGGAAGGTTTGAGTCTTTAGCTTTTTGAAGAGCAAGTTTTAATTTAGCATTTGACTTTGGGTCTGTCCCGCCATGTTTTACTGCAGTTATAATTTCTTTGGCTAATCTTGAAAAAATCTTACCCTTTTTTTTGTCGGATCTTTCTTTTCTATGTTTAATATTTGCCCATTTACTATGCCCAGCCATCTATTTTACCCTTTTTTATAAATTTTTTTTCAAATTCCTTTGCTTCATTATAATAAGGAAATGTTTTTTCTTTTTCTTTAAATTCTTTAGTATGAACCTTTCTTCTATTATTATCTATTGTAACAGGGTGCAAATTATGCAACATTTCATGAAAAACCACATAATTAATAAAATAAAATGGTATAAACTCATTATCTAGAATCTTATTTATTTTTATAAGCTTATTTCTGTCATCGTAAAGTCCAAATGTAATAGATCGATATTTTTTGTATTTTGGTTTTTTAAAAAAAGTTATTTTTAAATTTAATTTATTATCAAAATATCCGGTGTTTAAATTATCATAAATATCCTGAAGATTATAGCATATACCTTTTAAAAAAAAAATTTTTTCATTAATTATTTTATTTTTAAAAAAATTTTGATTTGCATAATTTTTAATTATTTTTAATGAAGTTTTGTTTTGATTGATACAGTAATCCAAAAGATTTTGAATTATATATTCATCTGAAGATAAAAACTTTTCATGCAAACAAATTTTTTTATCAAATCTGCTCACGACAATAGAAACAATTCTTGATCTGTAATTTTTAACTTTTAAACTAATTTTTAAATTAGTTTTTTCTTTTAATTTTACAAGAAATTCCTGAGCTAACATTAGAGATATTTCTGCATAAAAATTTTATCTAGATATCCATCGTTTTCTTTCAAACATTTTTTCTGCATTCCAAAACTTGTAAAACCTAATCTGTCATAAAGCCTTTTAGCAGGATTTCCTGCATAAACTTCCAAATTCAAAAACTCAAGTTCAAATTTTTCTTTTGCTAGTATTATTAACTCATTTATTAATTTTGTACCGATACCCTTGTTTCTATAATTTGAATCTACAATTATTGCAAAAAGAGCATGATGTTTTACCTTTTCAAATGATTGTACATACAAAAGAGCTGAACCAACCGGCTTTTTATTTATTAAAGCAGTTAAAGATGCATTGATTTTAGAATATGCTATCCAGATTCTAACCGCATCATCAATTTCCATTTCATTGTACATTGGAAACCATTTCAAAATATCTTTGTCAGATAACCATTTTTTTAAATAATCACAATCTTCTTTTTCAGTAAATCTGATTTTTAATTTATCCATAATTCAAACATAATCCTAGATGTATATTTTCCTTCATCTTTAATATATTTTTTTTGATATGCAAATTCTTTAAAATTTTGTTTTTCCAAAAGACTTATTATCGGACAATTTTCAAAAACTTCACAAATCAAACATTCAAGATTGAAATAGGTTTTTGCAAGGTTTATCAGGTTTTTCAGCATATCAGAGCCAATACCCCTCTTTCTATAATCTTTATCTACAACAATATAAAACATTGATTGATGTGAAAGCTTTTTATACGGCATTAAAAAAAGTGTCCCAAATGCTACCGGTTTACCATCTAGATAACCCGTTAGTGAAGCATTGTATTTTGAAAAATTTATCCAATTAAATGCAGATGATTCAATCTCTTTTTCAGTTTTCATTAAAAACCATTCATTTGATGAAGGGTCCTTTAAAAATTTTTCCAAAAATTCTTTTTCACTAAATGTTGAATATTTTATTTGCAGATCTTTCATGAAAATTCCTTCAAATAGGCATTAACAAACTCATCAATATCTCCATCTAGAACACCTTCTATATTGGAGGTTTCCATTTTGGTTCTATTATCCTTAATCAATCTGTAAGGCTGAAGAATATAACTTCTTATTTGAGAGCCCCATTCTATCTTTTTTTTCTCTCCGCCTATTTTACTTAATTTTTCTTCTCTCTGCAAAACTTCTCTTTCATAAAGTTTAGATTTCAGCATTTCAAGACATGTTTCTTTATTTTGAACCTGACTTCTTTCGCTTTGTGATGTTACTACAATATTTGTTGGAATATGTGTAATCCTAACAGCTGAATCAGTTACATTGACATGCTGGCCTCCGGCTCCTGAAGCTCTAAATGTATCCACTCTAATTTCTTCAGGTTTTATTTCAATATCAATATCTTCATCAATAATTGGAGATACATCTACAGATGCAAAACTTGTATGTCTTCTTTTTGAAGCATCAAATGGAGAAATTCTAATTAATCTGTGAACTCCTTTTTCTGATTTTGTAAGCCCGTATGCAAAATCTCCTTCAAATTTATAGGTAATACTTTTGATTCCTGCAACATCTCCTGAAACTTTTTCAATTACAGACATCTTCCATTTTTTTCTAGATGCGTATCTTTCATACATTCTAGCTAGCATCTCAGCCCAGTCACAAGACTCAGTTCCACCTGCTCCTGAATTAATAGATAAAAAACAACTTTTATCATCAAGCTCACCATTAAGCATTTTTTTAATTTCAAGATTACTTACTTTTTCTTCTAAAAGAAAAAGCTCTTTAGATAGATCTTCTAATAGAGACTGATCGTTTTTTGATTCTAAAATAAACTCTTTAAGAGCAGAAAAGTTTTTTTCTATTTCCCTATATGGCTTTACCCAGGATTTTAAAATATTAATTTCTTTTAAAATACTTCTAGCTTTTTTTTGATCTTCCCAAAAATCTTCTTTTGAAACTAATTCTTCTAATTCTTTTATTTTCATTTCTTTTTTAGAAACGTCAAAGAAACCTCCACATTTCTTTAATTCTTTTATCAATGTCTTTTAACTTTTCCTCTAAATCTAAATTCATATGAACCTCACCTAATTAATTTATTATTTCAGATTTTCTAAAAAAAATATAGTTTCTTTACAATAATTTTACGGAAGATATAATATCCTCCAATCTTATTCAAATTAAAACTTTAATTGGAGGTATAAAATGAATGTTAGTCAAGCAAAAGAAGTATCGGTAAATGCATTAACTACAGCATATAATGCAGCAGCAGCTGCATTTAACTGGGGAGGCAGACAGGTAAAATATATTGCAGGTCAAGGATATGATTTAGCTGCCTATATCGGATCAATGGGGAAAAATGTTTTATTTAAAATCGCAAATGTTTTTTTAGCAGCATTAACTTTTGTAAAAGATCAGTTTTTGATTTTTGCTCAATTTTCTGCAAAACACATTTCAAGTTTTGCAAGTTTTTCAAAAGAGTTTGTTTTGAACCATCAAACTGAATTAGGTTATCTTGGTTTAGGCATTATTTTAACTTTAGGTGCAGTCTATTTATCTTCACTTTTAGTTAAAGAAGAAAAAACTGCATAATTTTTTTTATTAAGGCGGCTCTTTGGCTGCCTTAGTCTAAAAAGTCTTTTATATGTATTTGTAGACCATCTTTTTTATTTTTATGAATAAAATTTTTTTCTTTTCTAAAAAAAATTTTTACGAATTGGTTTGACACATAATTGCATATAGAGATAAAAAAGTTTTTTAGATACTAATTTTTTTAAAAAACCTGTTTTAAGGAGAAAATAATATGGCAAAAATAACAAAAGTAGCAAAAAAAAGAAAAGCACCTTCAAAATTCATGGCTCCACTAGACGTGAGCAAAGATCTTGAAGTAGTAATTGGTAAAGGACCAATGCCGCGTACAGAAGTGACAAAAAAACTTTGGGCGTACATAAAAAGAAAAAAACTACAAGATACAAAAAATAAAAGAAATATCAATCCTGATGAAGCTTTAGCAAAAGTTTTTGGATCTAAAAAAACTATTGATATGTTTAAAATGACTAAACTTGTCAGCAAACACCTATCATAAATATTAAGCCTAAAGATTTTTAAATCTTTGGGCTTTTTTCTTTTTTTGATATAATTCTCCTAAAAAACCTAGGTCAACAATGTGAAAAATAAAATTTCTGCAGTACTGCTATGCTTTGGCAAAGGGCTTAGATTTAACAATTCGACCCCAAAACAGTTTATTAATCTCAATAATAAGCCCATCGCCTTATATAGTTTTGAAACTTTGAATCTGATAGATGAAATATTTGAAATAATTGTTGTTGTAGAAAAAGAATATGAACATTTTTTTAAATCAAAAAAAATTTTGAAGTTTGTATTAGGAGGAGATAGAAGACAAGACTCTGTTTTTAATGCATTAAAGGCTCTAGATCAAACATCTGAATATGTTTTAATACATGACAGTGCAAGACCTTTTGCCGATGTAGAATCAATAAATAAAGTCGTTTTGGAAGCTAAGGAACATAAAGCTGCTACACTTGGATGCAAAGCTATAGATCTAATTAAAAGAGTTGATAATATTAATTTCAATATTGAATCTTTAAATAGAAATGAACTCTATGCAATACAAACACCTCAAGTTATAGAAAAAAATCTACTCATTGAAAGTTATAATTATGTTTATAAAAATAATTTGACTATTTTAGACGATACCGGTGCTGTTGAATTATTGAATCATAAAGTCAAAATTGTTGAAGGTAAAAGAGAAAATTTTAAAATTACGACACCTTTTGACTTAAAAGTAGCTCAGGCAATCATTTAATATGTATAAATATAAAATGGTATTTTCTTATAACGGCTCAAATTATTTCGGCTATCAAATTCAAAAAAATAAGATCACTATCCAGGAAACTTTAGAAAATGCTCTTTTTAAAATTTTTAGAAAAAAAATAAAAATTATTTCATCGGGAAGGACTGATACCGGGGTGCATGCTTTAAACCAAACTGCTCATTTTGAAGCAGATACTATATTAGACAATAAATTTATATATTCTCTAAACTCAGTATTACCTAAAGATATCAGAGTCTTAAAATTAACTAAAACTCATAAAGATTTCCATGCAAGATATTCTGTAAAATCAAAAATTTATCATTATCACATTTATTTAAAAAAGATCGAAAATCCTTTTTTAATAAAAACTTCTTTCAAGCCTCTTTATAAAATTGATATAGATATTTTAAAAAAAGCTTCCGAAAAATTTATTGGTAAAAAAAATTTTTTAGCTTTTGCAAATTCCAATACCGAAGGATGTGCTAAAAATTCACCCATAAAAAATTTAAAGAGACTCGATGTTATTAAAACAAAATATGGAGTAAGGCTTGAATTTGAAGGAGACGGCTTCTTGTATAAAATGGTCAGAAATATAGTTGGTACTCTTTTAGATATAGCTTCAAAAAAAAGACCAATTGAAGATATCGATATTATTTTTTCATCAAATGATAGAAAAAACGGTTCAAAAACAGCACCCGCTCACGCTCTTTTCTTATATAAAGTTAACTATTAAAAAAATTAATTATAGATTTTATTACTTTAGGTGAATAGCAAATACCTATATGACCGGCTTTGACATTTATTTTTTGATGATCATTCTTCAAAGATGTCTCTTTATCTAATATTATACCATCATTCAACCCCTCTTTTCTTAAAAGAGGATTTATACTAAAAGATCCCGATGCTATTAAAATTTTTGATGTTAACGGCAGTTCATATTCAAAAGTATCTTTAACCATCATTTGCCGGCCGGATTTATATCCAAAAATTTTTCTTGGAAATTTTAAATCATAAAGCTTTCTTGCTAGAAGCGAGCCCTTATTTGGAGGGGCTATCATTGCTATCTTCCCTATTTTAGCTTCATTTGGACATTTTTCATTATTTAGAGCGGATCTTAATACGAGACCTCCCATAGAATGAGTAACAAAATATATAGGCTGATCTTTGTGTTTTATTGATAATCTCAATAGTAAATTAGCTAGATCTTCACCATGTTCTTCAATGTTTTTTTCTCTACTTGGATATGAAAAAGGAACTACCTCATACCCTTCATTTTGAAGAGTATATTTTATCAAGGATAAATTAAAATGGTTTCCCATGAATCCATGAATCAAAACAACTATAGGCTTTTCTTCCATTTTTTTTAATGGAGAAAAAACAGTTGAAATAAAAAATATAAAGCCTAAAATTCTCATGTTTTTACCAAAAATACAGAAATATAATATGAAAAAAAAAGATTAAAATAAATATGCAATAAAAATTTTAATTATAAAACAGCATTTAAATTTATCTCTTCAAGGGATTTAAAATAAAAAACATCGTTTTTCAAAAAAAGATCAGCCCTTGGATCCAAATTTTGACAAATTAAAATAGATATTGCAGGTGTTTGTACAAGTGCCTGCAGACCTCTTAGTGAATCTTCAAATCCTATTATCCTATCCCCCTTTTTCCCATAAAGCTCTATTGCATGAAGATAACAGTCAGGATTTGGTTTAGGTTTAATATAATCCTCTCTTGTTATCCAATGAGGTATTGTCTCTAAAACTTTCACTTTTGCCCTGATCATATCGCTCATATATTTAAAAGAATTTGTCACAATACATCTTTTCTTGTTTTTTTCTTTTAAAGTTAATAAAAGCTTTTCAGCACCCGGAAGAATATTTACTTTTGATACGGATAAAAGCTCAATATATAGTTTATTTTTCTCATCCCTTAAAATATTCCAGTTCGGTTCCATCTCATACAAAGCAGGGAATTTAGAATAAATCTCTTCCTTCAAAGCATTGTCATTAAAATGTGCTGCAGCTGAATATTTCAAATAAGACCAATCTAATACAAAACCTCTTTTTTTTAACATCTCTACATAAGCTGCATGATGTATAACTTCCGTATTTACTAAAAGACCATCTAGATCAAATAAAAAAAGCTGAAAATCTTCTATCCATTTCATAAAAAACTTGATTTTGAATTCTATTAGTTTTAAAGAATAGATTAAGGAAGAAAAAAATGAAACCTAAAAAAATTGAAATAAATTATGTTTATTTTTTATTTTTTTTGTCCCTTAGCGGATTTTTTTCTATTTTAACAGTTTTGGATCATCAAAAAGGCACTTTGTTATCTTCATTTTTTTTTGTTATCTATTCAATAATTGAAGTATTTCTAGAGACAGCATTAATTGCTTTTCTTGCATATATTTTTGAAAAATATTTCAACAAGTATTTCTTTTATCTTTTTATAGGTTTGAGTTTTATTTTTTTTATAAGAAATGTTGTGAATTTTTTTACAATCAAATTGATGGATATGACAATATGGGACGGACTTTCTATATCCTTTGATGAAGATTTAACTAATTTCATTGAAATGCTTTATATGACCGGAATACCGATATACATATGGGCAATATTTTTTATTATTATATTTCTATCTCCAATTTTTGGTGCAGTTCTTTACATACAAACAAAAAAAATTTCAAAAAATGTAAAAATTAAACATGACATTTTTATTCAAGTTTTTTTAATACTTCCAATGGCACTTCTTATATGGGATTTAAGATCGGCAAAAACAATAAATCCAAATATATATGCTTCATATTTACGAATACTTCCATGGAAAACAACATTAATTAGACCAAATGTTTTAGTTTTAAATGATAAAGTTAAAATGAAAAAAACTAAAGATTTCGATCAAATTATAAAATTAATAGAAGAAAAAAAATTCAATTTAGAAAAAAAACCAAATATTTTTATTTTTATTATTGAAAGTTTAAGAGACGATTATATAACAGATAAAATAGCTCCATATTTATCAAAATTCAAAAAACAAAATATTTCATTTGATACTCCCGTTTCAAATGCAAATGCTACACATCTTTCATGGTTTTCAATTTTTTATTCATCACACTCATTTTATTGGAAAATTTTTAAAGACTGCAATTATGATATGGGTTCACCGGCTTTAAATCTTTTAAAAAAAATGGGATATAAAATTAATATATTTTCTGCACCGGAATTAAAATACTACTCTATGGAAAAAATTTTATTCGGTAAAAATCATCTTCTTGCAAATTTATTTTATTTTTACCCGCATTATTACCCTATAGAAGCATATGAATCAGATCAAAATGTTTTTTCTTCAGTTCAAAAAACTTTAAAAAAAGATTCAAATATTTATATTTCTTTTATTGATTCCACACATTTTTTATATAGCTGGCCTAAAGAGATAACAAAATTTAAAAATTACTGCCAAATAGATGATATGAAAGCTTATGCTTCCAAAAAAAATGTAAAGCTATTGGAAAATAGATATAAAAATTCAATTTTTTTTGTAGATAATTTATTAAAAAATTTTGAAGAAAAGCTAATCCAAGAAAATCTCTATGATGATTCAATAATAGTTATTTTAGGAGATCACGGTGAAGAGTTTTATGAAATGGGAAAACTTTTTCATGCATCACATTTGAGCTCATATCAAACAACTCCTGTTATCTATTTCAAGTTTCCGTATTCTAAAAAAGAAGTTTTAAATAAAAACCTTGTAAGCCATATGGATATTTTCCCATCAATTATAGATTTTTTAACAGATGATGCATGCTCGGATATTTTTGATGGTCAGTCGATATTCAGAAATACAGATGACAAATATGTAATATCTGCAAGATATAATGCATCTAGAACTCCTTATGAATTTTTTATTCATAATGGAGAAGAAAAATTAACTCTTAGATTTAAAAATCAAAAAAATATTTTTTTGCAGCAGAAAATAGAAATAGTTTCTTTAACAGACAAAAATGATAAAGATATCGAAATTTATAAAAAGAAAGACAGAATTAAAAATTTTAAATCCGCTTTAGAAAAACTTTTTAATTATTAATCAATTTCCTTTAAAAAATTATTTATATCATTCATTGAAAACTCTTTCATCTCTTCTAGAGACCCCATCAGTTCAATAATTGTATTTTGACCAATCTTTTTAAATAACATTTTATGTTTTTTATCAAATACTACTATTGTCGGCATAGATGTAACATTGAATCTTTGTGCAATCTCATGATTGCTTTCAACATTAACTTTTAAAATTTTAACTTTTTTAGCAAGTTCTTTAGCAGATTGATCTATTACAGGAGCGACTCTTTTGCATGGCCTGCACCATGATGCATAAAAATCTACTATTACAG
>Ga0155611_104_pt1 | contig 10966 bp, 5 predicted proteins | sample RifCSPhighO2_12_FD_107268 | JGI IMG/M metagenome (GOLD analysis project Ga0155611, IMG submission 107268) | Chlamydiae bacterium RIFCSPHIGHO2_12_FULL_27_8
TGACCGGGGCAGATTTTACATGTTACCCTGCATCGAGTATGAATGAAAAAGATTTTTTTAATCTTTTTGAAGTTTATATAGATGCAGTTTTTTATCCTATAATTGACAAAAAAAATTTTATGCAGGAAGGCCATAGGCTGGAATTTGCAATTCCAAATGATCCCGGCTCCCCTTTAATGTATAAAGGAGTTGTTTATAATGAGATGAAGGGTGCAAATTCTTCTATCGATAGTATAATTTTTCATAAAGTTATGGAACATCTTTTAGATGATTTAACTTATAAATATAATTCCGGAGGAGATACAGAAAACATACCAAAACTTACACATGAACAGTTAGTTGATTTCCATAAAAAATTTTATAATCAAAGCAATGCAATCTTTTTTTTATATGGAGATATCCCATTAGAGAAAGAACTCGATTTCATAGAAAAACATGCATTGGAAAATGCTAAAACATCAGAAAAAATAAAACCCTTAAATAAACAGAAAAGATTTCAAAAAAGAAAAATCATTTCTGATAAATACCCGATAGAAGAAAATTCCTCTATTAAAGAAAAAGATATTTTATGTTTTGCATATCTAACAACTCCTATCGAAAATCAGTTGGATTTATATGCCCTTTTAGTTTTAGATAATATTTTAATGGGAACTGATGCATCAATTTTAAAAAGAGCTCTTTTAGAATCAAAATTATGTAAATCAATAGAATCTTTAATCGATCAAGAAATAAGTGAAATCCCATATTTTTTAATATGCAAAGATCTAAAAAAAGAAAATAAAGATAAAATTTTTAAAATTATCGAAGATACATTTGAAAATATTTTAAAAAATGGAATTTCAGAAAGCATTTTAGAAGCTTCACTACATCAGCTGGAATTTTCAAGAACTGAAATATCAAATGATCAAGCGCCATATGGCCTTACACTCTTTTTTAGATCTGCTCTTTTAAAACAGCATGGAGTAGAAACTGAAAATGCCTTAGTAATTCATACTCTCTTTGAAAAGCTTAGAAAAGCATTCAAAGATAAAACATTTTTAGAGAATTTCATAAACAAATATTTTTTAAAAAACAGTCATATGGTTACATTAATTTTAGAGCCTGACACAAATTTAATAAAAAAAGAAACAGTTAACGAGATAGAAAATCTTCAAAAGATTAAACATTCCTTAGATAAAAACCAAATTGAAAATTTAATAAAACAAGCTAAAGAGCTAGATGAATATCAAAAATCTCTAGCTAATATGTCCTTTAAATGTCTTCCAAAACTAGTGATAGAAGATATTCCTAAAAAAATACAAAAATTTCCTTTAGAAAAATTTTCTTATAAAAATTTTGATATTTTTTATCATGACGCATTTACAAATGACATTATTTATTTTGATTTAGTTTTTGATATTCCGAAATTAGAAGATGAAGAGTTTTTACTTTTACCTCTTTTTACCCATATTTTAACTGAAATTGGAACAAAAAAAATAAATTTTTCAAAAAATTTAGAGAGAATTGAAGCTTTTACAGGCGGAATCCATGCATATTCTACAATGAATGTACAAGTTGAAAATCCAAATGATTTTTCTCCTTCGGTTGTAATCAAGACTAAATGTTTAAAAAGAAATGCAAAAAAGACTTTAGAAATTTTAAAAGATATGATTTTAGATTCTGATTTTAATGATTTTCATAGAATCAAAGAAATTATTCTCCAGGAATATAGCAATCTTGAAAGTTCGTTTATTGATCACTGCATGAAATATTCTACTATATTATCTCATAACAATATTTCTATACCTTCATATATTAATTCTAAAATTGGAGGTTATAATCATTTTAAATTTTTAAAAAAATTGTGCGAACAATTAAATGAAAAAACAAATTATTTAACTGAAAATTTTAAAAATTTATTTAATAAAATTTTTATATTCAACAGATTTGATTTAGTAGTTACATGCTCTAAAGACAATTTGAAAGAAATTGAAAAAAACAACTTTTTCAAACTTTTAGAAAATGATTATAAAACGAAAGAGAAGATTGATAAAAATATAAAAATTCAAAAGATACTCTCTAGTGCAATTTTTATTGCAGCCCCGGTTGCATTTAATGCTTCTTCATACAGAGTTCCTTCAATATTGGATGATCATTCATCTAATTTATTAATATCTTCAAAGTTGTTTGAAAATGTTTTTTTACATACTCAAATTAGAGAAATTGGCGGAGCATATGGTGCTAAATCAAACTATAACCCGATAAATGGAGTTTTTACATTTACAAGTTATAGAGATCCTCATATAAAAAACAGTTTGGAAGTTTTTAAAAAATCAATAAAATTTATTTTAGATAAAAATTTTACTGATGAAGATTTATTTCAAGCAAAACTTGGAATAATTCAAAAAATAGATCTGCCTCTTTCCCCCGGCTCAAGAGGAGCTTTTGCATACTTTAATAAAAAAATTAAAAAAACAGATGAGATAGAGCAAAATTTTAGAAATAAATTACTTAAATTAAATAAAGAAGATATTGCTGCATCATTAAAAGAGACGCTAGTGAAAGAAATTGATAGTGAAACATCTATATCATTTTGTTCAAAAGAAATATTTTTGAAGGAAAATCCAAATTTGGAAGTGATGGAAGAGTAGTTGCAATTTTATTTAACATAAATATAATATTTTTTAAAAAAATAGGTGAAAGGATGAAAAAAAAATACAATTATTTAATTTTACTTATTAGTTTCATTGTTCCATTTTCAAGTTTTACTCAAGATACAAATTATCTAAAAGAGACTTCCAAAGCATTTTCAAATGTTGCTAAAAAGGCAATACCTGCTGTTGTTTTTATAAAAGCTGAATATGTATCTAAAGAGAATGAACTTGCCCAAGAAAATCCTTTTGAAATGTTTCAAGATGATTTTTTTAAAAAATTTTTTCAAAATCCATTTAACAATCAAGGTCCTAAAATGGCTGCGGGATCCGGGTGTATTGTTTCTAATGATGGTTATATATTAACAAATAATCATATTGTAAAAGATTCCAATACATTAACTGTTATATTAAATAACGGGGAAGAATACCCTGCTAAAATAGTCGGCACTGATCCAAATACTGACTTGGCAGTAATTAAGATCGAAGTTAAAGATTTAGATTTTTTAGAATTTGCATCATCTGATGATGTGGAAATCGGAGAGTGGGCAATTGCTATCGGCGCACCTTTTCAGCTGCAGGCAACACTAACAGTTGGTGTTGTATCGGCAAAAGGCAGACAGAACCTAAAAATTACAAATTTTGAAGATTTTATTCAAACGGACGCTGCTATAAATCCAGGTAATTCCGGAGGTCCCCTATTAAATTTGGATGCAAAAATTATTGGTATAAATACTGCATTAATCACTCAAAGCGGCGGTTATATGGGTATTGGCTTTGCAATACCCTCAAATATGGCACAAACTATTATGAAGGAGATTATTGACAATGGATCGATGAATAGAGGCCATTTGGGAATATCTCTTCAAGTTGTAGATAAAGAGATTGCTGAAGCTTTAGATTTGGACAGTACAAAAGCTGTTTTAATATCTGAAGTGATAAAAGATTCGGCAGCAGATAAAGCCGGACTAAAACAGGGCGATGTAATTATTGAATACAACAATAAAAAAATCTCTACTTTAGCAACATTTAGAAATGAAATATCCATGATGGCTCCTGATAAAGTTGTAAAACTTGTCATTTTAAGAGACGGCAAAAAAATGACATTTAACGTTAAGCTTGAAAAGTTAAATGAACCTTCTATTTTAGCAACTACTGCAATAGATTTAGGTCTTGAAGTTGGCGAAATAAAAGATATTGATCCTCAGCTTTTAAGAAAGCATCAATTTTCAGACAATCTTCAAGGAGTTGTAATAACTACTATCAAGTTTAATTCAATTGCACAAAGAGTAGGTTTAAAGCCCGGCATGGTTATACAGCAAATTAATAATAATGCAATCAGAAATATATCTGATTTTAATGATGCACTAAACAAAATTGATAAGAAAAAAAGCATTTTGATGCTTATAAAATATCAAAACACACAAAGATATTTTACAATAAAACTTAAATAAGAGTAGGCCCGAAAGGGCTTACCTTAAAAATTTTAAAAATTCATTTGAATTTTTAACTTTTTCGAAATATTTTTCGTTTAAAATCCCTTCTATATTCAAATTATTAAAATCGATAGCTGTTTTAAGCCATCCGCCTGCAGGCTTTGGTTTATTGATAGCTGCGAATGCACGTGCATTATAAAGAGCAATAAGCTGTGTGGGAACTAATTTGTAAGCTTCTGCTGATAATTTTACTACAATATTAAAATCTTCTATTTCATAAGCAGATTTATGTAAAACTACTATACCCTCATTTCTTAGTTTATCTTTTATTGCAATCAAAAGATCATAAGCTTTTTTAAATTCTTTTTTTTCAAAATAAATAAAAGAAAGAACATGAGTTGCTTCTACAAATATCAGTCCTTTTTTTGTTTTATTAATAATATCTTCTAAAAGTTTTTTTGATTCTTCAAAATTTTGTGAATTAAAAAACATTTCAGCTCTTTTGAGTTCATCTGTTAAAGATGTATTCTGATCATCTTTGGACATATTTTTAGTTCTTCTAAAATTTTCAAGAGATTGAAAAGCGAAAAGAAAAAAAATAGCACCGATCAGATATTGACGATATAAGAATGAAACAATTGCAATTATAGATGAAAAAATTGCACCAACAAGCAAAGAAAATTTAAAACCTCTGACCCCAAAAAATCCTTCTAAAGCTATTCTAAGCAGCTGACCTCCATCTAAAGGTAAAATAGGAAGTAGATTTACGACTGCCCAAAATAGATTTGCTATTTGAAAAAGGGATATTAAAAGTAAAAGATTTGGATTTTTAAAAAAGTTAAGTTTTAGTAAAAATGCTGCAAATAAATAAATTAAAAAACCAAAAAAGGGTCCATTTAAAACAATAAGAAATTGTTTAAAATGATTTAAATTTTTACCTTGATAAGTTGTAACACCGCCCAATGCAACTAGTTGGATAACAGGCTTTTGTTTAAAGACTATAGCCATTAAAGCATGACCGAGTTCATGGAATAAAACTGAAACCAGGATAATTATTATCCAATAGAGGGTACCGATAAGACTTCCGCCCATAATAAAGCCTAATAATGCAGCAAAAACCCAGAAAAATGGATGAATAAATATTTGAAGTTTACCTATTTTCATTTTTATTACCTTTAATTTTCTATATGTGATAGAATTTATTTCTAATCAAGCAAATTTTTGTTATGTTTAACTTTTTAAAATCAAAATTAAAAAAATTTACCGAATTTTTTAAAAAATTTTCAATTGGAAAAAAGATAAAATCTTTATTTTCGAAGCCTTTTGATGAAAATTTATTTAATAACCTTGAAAAACTTTTTTATGAATCTGATCTTGGGATTTCAATTTCAACAGAACTTACTGAAAAATTAAAAAAAATTTTGAAAAAAGAACCGAATTTAAAAATTGAAGATATTTTAAAAATTTTAAAAGAAGATTTAAAAAAATATACAGTTTCAATAGAAGAAAAGCCGCAAAACTCCCCTCACGTAATAATGATAGTAGGAGTTAATGGAGGTGGAAAAACAACATCGATAGCAAAACTTGCAAATTTCTATAAAAACGATAAAAAAAAAGTTTTACTTATAGCTGCTGATACATATAGAGCTGCAGCTATAGATCAATTAGATATTTGGGCTAAAAAAATTGATGTAGAAATTGTTAAATCTTCTCAAGGGCACGATCCGTCGTCTGTTGTTTTTGATGGTCTCAATAAAGCTAAAGCTAAAAATTTTGATATAGTAATTATAGATACATCCGGAAGGCTTCACACGAAAACTGATCTTATGCAGGAGCTTAATAAAATAAAAAAAGTTTCAACAAAAGTTTTAGAAAGAGATATTGATGAAACAATTTTAATTATAGATGCTACGACAGGACAAAATGCATTAGATCAGGCTAAAAACTTCAATAACTATACAAAAATTAGTTCTATATTTTTGACAAAATTAGATGGCTCGGCTAAAGGCGGAATTATCATTAATATACAAAAAGAGCTTCAAATTCCGATAAAATGGATTGGTCTTGGAGAAAAAATTGAAGATATTTCAATTTTTGATACAGAAAATTTCATTGATCAACTTTTATCTTTAGATTAGCCCAATTTTTTGATATAACAATATTTAAATATAAAAAAAAGTATGCTAGAACATAAAGAATTTTCAGAGACAATAGATGCACTGCAATTACTATTAAAAGATAGTGAAGAAAAGTATATTTTTACATCTTTTGATGATTTTTTAATTGAAGCAAAAACAAAAAAGAAACTTATTTTTGATCCTATTGTTAAAAAAAGTGATTATTTAGCACAGATTAAGTCAAAAAAAATTGATTTTTCAAATGCATCTACTCCAAAACTTGTAATTGAGACAAAACAGGAAGAAAAGCCTCCTCAAATATTAGAAAAAAAAGAAAATTTTAAAATCGAAAAAAAACCTTTTATAAACGATATTGAAGAAAATATGGATGATATTTTAAAAGTTTTTAAAAAAATTGATTCGGAATTTGAAGCAGTGGAGCCTTTAAATGACAAAGACGCAAAAAAAATATCAAAAAAATATGAACTCAAAAATTTAGTGTCTGAAATTGTTATTTTAGCATACAAGGAAAATGAACTTGAGTATAAATTTTTACAAAAAGTTGCACTTGCATTAGAAGTATATTTTTATAAAACTAAAGTTGTGTCAGCTTATACAATTGAAAAAGACAATAAATGGGAAGATTTTTTAATTAAAGAAAAAATAAAACTTGTAATTTCATCAGATTATACAATATTTGAGCTTAAAAATTTAAAAAAGTATTTTTTAGAAAAACCCTCTCTTAATGAAAAATATATTAATAATATCCCCCTTCTTTTACTTCCTAGTATAAATCTATATTTAAAAGAACCTTCATTAAAGAGTTTTTTATTTAAAACTTTAAAACAAAAAATAGATAGTTTAAATGAGTGATTTATATGCCTCAGTAGTATTAGAGACAAACATTGTAAAAGCTTTAGATTATTCTATTCCAAAAGAATTGCAAAATGAAATCAAAGTTGGAATGCTTTTAGAAGTTCCTTTAAGAAACGGTTTAAAAAAGGGTTTTTTACTAAAAATAAAAGATAAGACTGATATTAAAAAAGTTTTAAATATTAAAAGAATATTTTCAAAAGAGGTTATTTCAAAAGATTTATTTGAGCTTGCAGTATGGATGAGCAAATATTATGCATCTAATCTATCTAAAGTTTTAAAATTTATTATTCCTTCGAGTATTAGAAAAGAAATCAATCCTAAAACTCATATTTTGATAACCTCTACAAAATCAAAAAAGGAACTATTAAAAATTTTAAATCTTTTAATAAAAAAACATCCATCGCAGGCAAAAGCTATAGAAATTCTATTAAAAGAGAATAACAAAATTTTTTTACAGGATCTTTTAGAAAGGGCAAATATTTCAAAGTCTCCTATTGACACTCTTATTAAAAAAAATATTTTTAAAGAAACTAAAATTTCATCTAATGAAGATATTTTAGAAGATTTGGAATTTTTTAAAACAAAACCAAAGATTTTATCTTTTGAACAAAGTGAAGCTTTGGATAAAATCAAAAAATCCATTACAGAAAGTAAATTTCAGACACATCTTTTATTTGGTGTAACATCGAGTGGTAAGACAGAAGTTTTTTTACAAGCAATAGAAGCAGTTTTAAAAGAAAATAAATCGGTGATAATGCTTGTTCCTGAAGTTGCATTGACTTCTCAAACAATTGAAAGATTTAAATCTAGATTCAATGAAAAAATTGCAGTTATTCATCATAAAAAAAGCCAAGGTGAAAAATCTGATATTTGGAAAAAAATCATAAATAGTGAAACTCAAATTGTAATTGGAGCTAGATCTGCTATTTTTGCACCTTTAAAAAACCTAGGTTTAATTATAGTAGATGAAGAGCATGACCAATCATATAAACAATCGGAAGAAGAGCCTGCATATAATGCTAAACATGTTGCAATAATGAGAGCAAAACTTTCAAATTCCGTATGTCTTTTGGCGAGTGCAACTCCATCAATTGAAAGTTATTATAATGCTTTGAATGAAAAGTATATTTTATCAAAGCTAACCCAAAGAGTAAAAAATTCCAATCTTGCTAAAATTCACATTGTTGATATGAAAGAAGAAATTTTACGAAAAAACTTTATATTTTCTTCTAAACTTTTAGATGGAATAAAAAAAAGGTATGAAAAGGGCGAGCAGTCAATAATTTTTCTAAATAGAAGGGGTTATAATACAAATGTAAGCTGTACTAAATGCTCATATATTTTTAAATGTCAACATTGTGATGTATCACTTACCTTTCATAAAACTGAAAATGAACTTTTTTGTCATCAGTGCAATTTTAAAAGAACCTTTTTTAAAAACTGTCCTAATTGCAGTAATCATGAATTTTTAAAATTCAAAGGTCATGGAACTGAACTTGTAGAAAAAGCTTTGAATGCGATATTTAAAAATATTAAAACACTTAGAATTGATAGGGATACAACAAGTAAAAAACATTCTCATGACGAGCTTTTTCAAGCTTTTAAAACAGGGAAAGCTGATGTATTGATTGGGACACAGATGGTAGTTAAAGGGCTTCATTTTCCATCTGTAACTTTAGTAGGTATTTTAAATACGGATTCAGCTTTAAGCATTCCGGATTTTAGAAGTTATGAAAATGTTTTTCAATTAATTACGCAAGTTGCCGGAAGAGCCGGAAGGGAAATAGATGGTGAAGTAATACTGCAAACATTTATGCCGGAAAATGATTTAATAAAACTTTCTAAAGAGCAGGACTATATTTCTTTTTATGAAAAAGAGATAGAAAATAGAAAACTTTTTAACTACCCTCCATTTACACAAATGGTAAAAATTACATTTTCATCAAAAGAAGAAAACAGTGCAAAAAATGAAGCTATTTCATTTAAAAACAAACTTATTAAATTTCTTCAAAAAAATATAATAATTCATCCTGTATCTCCATGCGGAAGATCGAAAATTAAAGATTATTTTAAATTTCAATTTTTGATTAGAGGTAAAATACTTCCAATAATAGACGCTATTAACAATGCAAAGAAAGAGTATAAGCTTTCAAGCAAAATATCCATGCTTGTAGATGTAGATCCTATAAATACATATTTTTAGCAATAGAGCAAATATTTTTTTTAAAAAAAATGTTATGTATTAAAATTTAAGATATTTCATATCTTTTAAAACTAAAGCAATAGCACCTTTAATGCCTTTTTCAGGATTATCATAATAATTATGTAAAAATGCATCTCTTTCAGCTTCTTCTATAAAATGCTTGTTTGCAAAATTAATTATATAATCGTTAATATGCCTTTGTGCGATTGAGCCATTTATTATCTGATCATAAAGAAAATTAATAACAGATGAAGGATTATATTGAGCCAATTCCGGATAGGTGGATAGTTTTGACAAAATTTTTAAATATAATTTCAAAACCACACCAGATATTTTATTAACAAAAATATTAAAATCAGAATTTGAGGGATCCTGTTCAATACCTGACATATCCGGATAAAAAAGTATTTTAATGATTCCTGCAGTATGTCTGTCATTATTTTTCAACCAATTTGGATCCCACTCTTCGGTTTTCATTTTCAGCAAAAGTAGACCTATTAAAGTATCTTCAAAAAGAGATATATTCATTGACATTCCCAGTTCAATTTTACTTCTCTCATAGCCGCAAGCTAACCATGCAACAGCAGATCTTAAAGCTTCATATTGTGCAAATGCACATTTATTACCCTCCAATGCGAGATAGAGTATTGATGTATCTTTCAATTGTCTTGATGCATCTGAGGTTAATAAGCCGGAAATTTTTGATAGAAAGTCACTAACTATCTGATTTCTTGTAGAACTAGCAATAACAATATTTAATCTTCTATTCAATTCAGTTTTAATTGCTTCTATATTTTGGGATTCTAATAATTCTTCAATTAATGGATCATTCTCAAGATTTTTTGATAAAATTTGAATATTTCCTTCATTTAATTCAATATTTGCCAAAAAATTTGTAATATCTTCAATAGGGCCATCTATTAAATCTTTAGGTAAGCCGGATATAGCTTTGCCATTTATTCTAGCAATATCATCTAATTTTGTTAAATCTGTATTATAAAGTTTTAAATCATCAAATTTATTTTTAGTTTTAAATAAATTTATAAAATCATTGACTATATTTTTATTGTCATAAATTTTCATTCCTAAATAAAGTATCAAAAATGCTGCGTTAACAATTAAAATAAAATTATTTGTAGCAGCAAAAACATTCATAATACACATTACAGCAGGATTTTTTATTATTTTTGACAAAATAGGATCAGGTATAACTTTATAATATTCGTTCAAAGATACTGCAAGTGATCCAATAAAAAAGGCGGAATAAAGTGGAGTCGCATATGCTAAAGTCAGGATTGAAAAAGCTATTGCACTAATATTTAATATCGTAAACAAATTATTTATTACAAATGCATTTGCTTTACTCCAATTATTATGTATTTTTTCTTTAAGGTTATTATCATGGCTCTTATATATCATAAACAAACATCCGGCACCAGCTAGAGTTGCAAGAGCCGGAATTTGAAATTGAAAATTTGCACTTTTAAAAAAATAATTTGCAATGTTGATATTCTGAGTTAAAGCACTCCAATCATGTATCGCTTGAAATAAAAATTGAGACCTTCCCTTTTTTAACTCACTACCTCTAATCAAATTTTGGGAAGTCATTAATGGTCCCATAACTGCGTTTGATATGGAATGAATTGTTGGAAAAGCTGCTCCTAATGCCATGTTTGCCTCAATTTTTAGTGCACTATAATATAT
>Ga0155611_107_pt1 | contig 10448 bp, 11 predicted proteins | sample RifCSPhighO2_12_FD_107268 | JGI IMG/M metagenome (GOLD analysis project Ga0155611, IMG submission 107268) | Chlamydiae bacterium RIFCSPHIGHO2_12_FULL_27_8
GTAAGATATTGTTTTTTAGATTGATAACTATTACAATGCATTGCAATAGTTATCAATCTAAAAAACAATATCTTACGTTCAAATATTTATTATTAACAGTTGGGAAGATTGGTTTATTTTAGCATATTACTGTCCCACCAGTGTCCCATTTTGTCCAATTTTTTTTACGTCCAATATGATAGGTGTATAATGATGAATAGTATGCGCATGAAATAAATATCCTTCGCATTCTATATTTTGATTTATGTGATCTTGGCAATATTTTCTGAAAATATCATCAAGACAAAGAGATATTTCTTCTGGATCAGAATGTTCCATAATATTTTTTTTAGAATTTGCAGGTTCACACACTCGAGTTGTCATAGCGATTTTAAAAGATGATTTATCTAATTTCAATAACCAACAATAATCTTTTCTATCCCCATCTTTAATTGATGAATACTCAGGCGGCCCTGGAAAAAGTTTTAAAATTAACTTCCCCTTCAATAAAACTAATTTCTCAGGTTCATTCTCAGATAAAACAAGTGGAGTTCTATTTGAACACCAGAACACAATATAATAACATCCAACAAATATTATAAAAAAAATTATTAATAATTTTAGCCATTTTAAATAATATTTATTTTTCATATTCAAGAAACCTTTTCAAATGGTTTATGGCCAAATTCAGGTCTGAGATATACTTTCCCAGTTTTCAAATGTACTAATGTGACGTGTAATCTGCCGTCAATAGCTAACTGAACAGCTTCTTCTTTTGAAACCCATAAGCTATTTTCATTTTTTTTGATAAGGCATTGAGTTATAACCCCATGTTTTTTATGAACTGAGGTGATGTACCACTTTTCAATGAAATCTTCTCTTCCAACTATCCACTTTTCAACTTTTTCAATAGCTTTCCAAAAAATTTCGAATTCATGATCACTTAGAGACTTGATAGTGCGTTCAGGATCTAATTTAGTAATTTTAACAATTTCATCAATGTACATTGGATTATTAAAATCGTATTTTTTCATAGCTTCTCTAAGGGAAAGCGGTGAATATACCGTACCTCTTAACATAACAACTAATGCAAGATGTCCAGTTTCATAATCAGGATAAACTGCATATTCATTTTTTCCTTCTCTTACCTTTCCAATTGAATGTCTTTGTTTACTCATACTATATGGACTTGCTTGTAAATTGCCTGGATTATTACATCTCCAAGCTCTTGTTCCTCCACTTCTAATCGTCAAATTTCCTTTTTCATCAAAATACTGAACTGTAAACCTACCTTCTGGCTCACCAATATTCGGTGGTCCTATTTGTGCTTTTATATAAATCATTTACTATCCTTTTCAAATAGTTTTAATTATTAAAAAAATTTATCTAATATTTTTTTGAGTTTTAATTTTGATTATTTCATTTATCTTAAACATAAGAAATTGATGAAAATTTTTAACCTTTCTTTTTATATTTTTTCTTTTTTGATTTTGTCTTCTTTTCTTTAATCTGAGGTAAGGCACTAAGTTCAGCTTCAATTTCCTTAACAGTAGGTAATTGACCTTTTAACTTTTTGGGTAATGATGCAACAATTTTCGTTTCATATTCTGCAACTCCCATAGGTTTTTGAATATCTCTTAGGGCATATTCAGCAATGAAATTATCCTTTTTTTTACATATCAAAATTCCAATTGTTGGATTATCAGTTGGGTGTTTCATAATGTCATCTACTGCTGAAAGATAAAAATTCATTTTTCCAGCATGCTCAGGCTTAAAATCTGTAGCTTTTAATTCTATAACTACAAAGCATCTAAGTTTTAGATGGTAAAAAAGAAGGTCAATATAAAAATCTTTATCACTAACTTGAAGATGAACCTGTTTTCCAACAAACGAAAACCCCTGACCCAACTCGCGTATAAATTTCTCAATATGTTTCAAAAGTTCTCTTTCAATATCTTTTTCAACATGCTCATTTGTCAATTCAAGAAAATCAAAGTTGTATGGATCTTGAATAACATCGCGAGCAAGATTTGATTGTGGTTTAGGAAGACGTTTATCAAAATTTGTAATAGCTTTACCATAACGCTTATACCATGATGTTCTAATAGCATCTAAAAGACTTTGTCTTGACCATCCTTCTTCTATAGTCATATTAACATACCACAAGCGTTCTTTAACATTTTGAATTTTCTCTATTATGATAGAATTATGTCCCCAAGGAATTCTAAATATCGGACACTCTTCCAATTGTCCCACAGCCTGTGGGATAATTTTATATGCGAGATAAAAAGCTCTCATCCTAAAAATATTTGTTCTAGAAAAGCCCTCTACGCCAGAAAATTCATTTTGCAGATCTTTAGCTACTTGCTCAATTACTTTTGTTCCCCACTTATCTCTCTTTTGACGTTCAACTACATCTTTTCCAATTTCCCAATATAGTCGAATCAATTCACGATTAACAGAAAGAGAAGCTCGCATTTGAGCTAACCGGACTTTTTCTTTCAAAGATTTAATAAATTGAGAATAATCTGTTAAAGATGATGAAACTTTTGTAATATACTTTGTTATTTTTTTTGCCATCAATTTATCCAATTTTTACTTAGAATTACATAAAAGTTAAAAATATATAGTAAATAAGAATATCTATATCAATGAAAAAAATCAAATGTGTTGAGTATTGCTGTCCCATTTGTGTTCAAAAAAGATTAAAAAAACAACGATTATAAATTTAATTTTGAAAACTAAACAACTTAGATACAGAGATTTGGGGGCGGGTGGATTCGAACCACCGTAACCCTAAGGTGAGGGATTTACAGTCCCTTGCAATTGGCCGCTATGCGACACCCCCATGAGTATGCTGGCGAAAGGACTTGAACCCTCAACCATCCGATTACAAGTCGGGCGCTCTACCAGTTGAGCTACGCCAGCATAAAAATGATATAATGTTTATAACAAAAATTTTGCTAATACTCAACTATTTTTTATTGTCTTTATCTTTTTTGATTTCAGAATTTATATCTTTTTTTTCATTATTTTTTGATTTATCAAGTGCATCCGGAGTAGAGATAGGAGTTATTTTTTTTTGAAAAAAAGATGAAAGGGAAGATGACTTATTTATTTCAGATGTTTCAATTTTTGAAGCCATAAACTTTTTTCCGATCATTTTATTTTCGCAGCATTTTTTAAATTTCTTACCGGACCCACAAGGACAAGGATCATTTCTTCCAACTTTAGACATTATTACTCCTAAAAAAAATTTTAAAATATTATAACATGACTTTAAGCTAAAGTCTAATTAATTAATTTGTTATATTTAGATGATTTTTTAATAAAATGAAGTAGTTATGTCAGTTTTAATACCTAATATTTCTCATCCTTTTTCCGGAACCGGGAAAAAAATAGAGAGTAAAATCAGAAAAGCATTATTTGATTTTTCAATGCTTGAAAATATCGATACATTAGCAATTGCTTTAAGTGGAGGAAAAGACTCATTAACTCTTTTATATATGCTTAATTTTATAGCGGGAAAAGGGTTTAAAAAAATTAAGCTGACTGCTATTCATATAGATGGAGAATTTTCCTGCGGAGCATCTGTTAATAGAAATTTTTTGAAAAAAATATGTGATGATTTAAAAATTAATATTTTTTTTGATAATATAGATATAGATATCAAAAAAACAAACTGCTACTCATGTTCTAGAGAAAGAAGAAAGAAAATATTTGAAATTGCAAAAAAAAATAATATTGAAACAATAGCTTTTGGCCATCATAAAGATGATAACATACAGACATTGCTTTTAAATCTTTTTCATAAAGGCGAATTTGAAGGAATGAATCCTTTAATTTTCATGGAAAATTATCAAGTCAAGATAATAAGGCCAATGATTTATGTAGATGAAAAAGAAATAATTGCTTTTTCAGAAAAAAATAATTTTTTAAAAATAATGTGCAAGTGTCCTATAGGCACCAACTCAAAAAGAAGGGATATAAAAAATATTATTGAAAATATTGAAAAACATTTTCCAAACATTAAAAACAATTTATCTACATCAAGTTTTATATATTCACAAAAAAAAGCTTTAAAACCTTGAACTTTTGAAATAAACAATATAAAATCTCTATAATTATGAAGTTTTTAGAAATTGCAACATTTATAATCTATTTTCTTTCGATAATAGCCATTTCATTAATTACATATAAAAAACAGAAATCCGACACTTCTTATGTATTAGGAAACAGATCATTAAATTTTTGGCTGACTGCATTATCTGCACATGCATCTGACATGTCAAATTGGCTTTTCATGGGATTTCCGATGATTGTTTTTACTAGCGGTGTTTTTCAGATTTGGGCAGGAATCGGATTAGTAGCTTTCATGTTTTTAAACTGGCAGTTTATTGCACCTAAAATACGTGCTGAGACTGAAAAGATGAATAACCTTACTATATATAGTTATTTTGAGACTAAGTTTAAAGATGATTCAAATATTTTAAAAATGCTTTCAGCTTTGCTGTCTTTAGTTTTTTATTTATTTTATATTTCAGCCGGATTGGTAGGCCTCGGACTTTTAGTTGAATCTCTTTTTGGATTTTCTTATTTCACGGGAATTATAATAGGACTTTTAATTGTCGTATTTTATGTTTTTCTCGGAGGATATATCACTGTAGCGTGGATAGACATATTTCAGGGATTTTTTCTTTTAGGGGTCATTTTATATATACCGGCAATACTTTTGATCAAAACAGGCGGATTAGGCCCTGTAATGGAAGTTATAAAATTAAAGGAGCTAAGCACTTCTCTTTTTCCGGATTTTTCAATAAATACGGTTCTGCAAATAATTTTTATTAGTGCAGGATGGGGTCTTGGTTATTTTGGTCAGCCTCATATTATTACAAAATTTATGGGAATAAAAAATGTAAAAGAAATTCCAAAAGCAAAATATTTAGGGATAACATGGCAATTTTTAGCTCTTGGAGGTGCTGCACTTTTGGGATTACTAGGAATTTATTTTTTTAGAAATGGGATTGATAATTCTGAACTTATTGTAATTGAACTTGTAAAAAATAATTTAGCTCCCCTATTTTCAGGCTTGGTATTGTGTGCTATATTAGCTGCAACAACAAATGTTATGGCAGCACAAATATTAGTTGTCGCTTCATCTATGTCTGAAGATTTTTATAAAGGTTTTTTCAAAAAAACCGCTACTCATTTAGAAGTTTTAAAAATTTCAAGAATTAGTGTAATTGTGATTTCTTTAATTGCATATTTCATTGCATATTTCAAAATATCTACAATATACGAACTTGTTTTTTACTCTTGGTCTGGTCTTGGAGCGTCTTTTGGCCCTTTAATTCTACTTTCTCTTTATTATAAAAAAGTTAATAGAATTGGAGCTTTTTTTGGAATATTAACCGGTGGTTTGGTTGCAGGAATATGGCCGCTCTTTAATAAAACTGTTCCTTCAATGATTCCCGGATTTTTTTTCAGTTTAATAGTGATTTACTTATTTGCACAAATCAAACAAAGACATACTTATGGAAAAGAATAAAAAAACAATTTTAATTTCAAACGATGATGGGATCTCAGCACCCGGAATAAAACATTTATGGAATGCTCTTCATGAAGAGTATGAAGTTACAATTGTAGCCCCTCATTCAGAAAAATCGGGATCAGGTCTTGCTACAACTCTGTTTAAACCTTTGCATATTTTTGAAGAAAAATGGGAAAAGAATGCAAAAGCTTACAGAATAACAGGGACGCCTACAGACAGTGTTAAAATTGCTTTATCATCAATATTAAAGACTAAGCCGGATGTAGTTGTTTCCGGAATCAACAGAGGATCTAATGCAGGAAGAGGTGTTTTATATAGTGGTACTGTAGGTTGTGCCATTGAAGCTGCACTTAGAGATATTACTTCAATAGCTTTTTCATGTGATGATTTAAATGACCCAAATTATTTAGAAGCTGAGAAATATATACCTAAAATAGTAGATTTTTTTTTAAAAAACAAACCTCCTTTTGGTACATTGATTAATGTTACTTTTCCAAGTAAATCAATAACAATCAAAGGATTTAAATTAACCTCCCAAGGAAAAAGCAGATGGATAGAATCTCCAGACAAAAGAAACCATCCTGAAGGCCACAATTATTTCTGGCTTGGAGGAGTTTGGCATATTCATGAGCAGGAGGATGAAAATTCTGATACTGTTTTAATTAATCAAGGATACATTACAGCTTCTCCAATAAACGTAGCTGACTTGACTGATAAAAATTATTTAATTGAGAAAAAGCAAGAATTTGAAAATATTTTTAAAATCTAACTCCTTCCAATTTATCTGATAAGAATCGTATTTTTTTTTCTTGCATATATTGCAATTTCAAACCTTGTATCTCTTGCATTTTCGTATTAATGTTTTCTTGAAATTGATTTTGCAATTCCAAATTGCCATCAATTTGATCCAAAATTTCTTGCATAAGATCAAGAGCTGTATTAAATTCATTTTTAACGGAAAGGTAATCACATAAATCAAAAGAACATTTTATTTTATTCAATGAAATATTCATTATAAAAAAAACTCTTGTAGCTAGATCCCCAAAGTCTTTTTCCAAAAGTCTTTCAATAAAAAAGTACATTGCAGTATCTTTTGATTCTGAAAAAGAAAATTTTTTTATTTTATTAAAAACAACATCAAGAAATTCCATTTTATGCTCTATAGATAAAAAAGCACTGAATTTATCAAAGATCATCATTGCAAAATGTACAAAAGATTTTACATTGGAAGTGCTGTTGTATTCACATGCTTCATAAAAAAGTCTTTCAATATTTTGATTAAAATAACTACTATCAATCATTTTTTCATTTTTCTGAAATAAATTGACTATTTCTAAAATAGCAAAAATTATCTGATCAAAAGAAATTTCATGAAAAGACTCTCTCTTGGTTCTTTCAGCTTGGGCCAAGAAATCATACACTGTTAAAAATTTACTATCCCTTATTGAAACAGATGAAATTGAACTCATTTTTATCTCCTAAAATTTATTGAAAGAGTATACACCAAAAAGACACTATAAGAAAAGGATTCTTTCAAAAAAATTTAGAATTTCTATTGTTAAAAAAAGGATTGATAGGTTAAACTTGTGTCTCAAGTATTAAGGGCGTATAGCTCAGTTGGTAGAGCGCCTGCCTTACAAGCAGGTGGTCATAGGTTCGAGTCCTTTTGCGCCCATAAAAACTTGCGGGAGTAGTTCAATTGGTTAGAGCACCGGCCTGTCACGCCGGAAGTTGCGGGTTCGAGCCCCGTCTCCCGCGTTTATTCAGGAAAGTCTTATGCAAGTAAAAAAAACTCAGAAATCATTTTGGAGCTTTTTTGGTCAAATTATAGGAACAACAATCGGTGCATTGCTTGCAGCACTTGCTATTAGGGTATTCCTATTTCCCCATCAATTAATCGATGGCGGGGTAGTAGGTCTCGCACTAATTTTTGCAAGGCTTTTTGGAGACGGTTATCTTTCATACTTTTTAATACTGTTTAACCTTCCTTTTATATATTTATCATATAAACACATCAGAAAATCTTTTGTAGTGCATATGGTCATTGCAACAGTGTTATTTGCTACATTTCTATCTCTTTTTCAAAACATTCCTACCTTTGATGGTGAATTTTTAGAAATTATTCTTCTAGGCGGCGTTCTCTTGGGAGCCGGAGTAGGACTAATTATTAAAAATGGAAGCTGCACTGACGGTACAGAAATTTTAGCTATAATTTTAAACAGAAGAACCGGATTTACTGTAGGTCAGATAATTTTAACATTCAATATATTTATATTTGCTATTTATGGATTTATTTTTAAAGACTGGCATATAGCATTAAAATCTTTGATGACATATATAGTAGCATTTAAAATGATAGACATTGTGATTGCAGGTCTTGATGAAGTCAAATCAGTTTTAATAATGACATCCAAACCAAAAATTGTAACAAATCTAATAACTCATGAATTAGGTTTAGGTCTTACTGTAATACCCGGTATAGGCGGATTTTCCGGTGAAGAGCGAAATATATTATTTGTAATTGTTGAAAGACTTGATCTTTCCGAATTAAAAGATCTTGTTTTAAGAGAAGATCCAACAGCATTTTTAGCTATTGAAAATTTACATGAAATTGCATATGGAAAAGCAGTATCTAGAGTTTCTAGAAAAGTTAAGAAAAAAAAGTTTTTTAATAATTAATTTAATCTAAACTTTATTCCTTTTAAAATAAGATCGTCGATATAATTCAAGTTATAGTTTCCGTTAACAAAGTTTTCATCTTCCAGAATAAATAGATGAAAACCAATTGTTGAATTTACCCCGGTAATATGAAATTCCTTTAAAGCTCTTTTTGCAATGGAAATAGCCTCTTGTCTATCTCTAGCTTTGATAATTAATTTAGCAATCATAGAATCATAAAATGGAGGAATAACATATCCGCTGTAGCACGCACTATCCAAACGGACATTTGGACCTCCCGGTGGAATATAATCTATAAGTTTACCGGGGGAAGGGGCAAAATTATTTGCAGGATCTTCAGCATTTATTCTGAATTCAAACACATGATTTTTAAATTTTATATCTTTTTGTTTTATTGTAATCCTTTTATCCATAGCAATTTTAAATTGCTGTTTTACAATATCTATTCCTGTTAATTCTTCAGAGATTGCATGCTCAACCTGAAGCCTTGTATTTACTTCCATAAAATAAAAATTATTTTTTTCATCAATTAAAAATTCAACAGTTGCTGCAGAATAATAATTTGCTTCTTCAATAATATTAATTGCACACTGTGTAATTTTTTTCCTCAGCGGAGAAGAGATTTTTGGACTTGGAGCTTCTTCAATTAGTTTTTGTCTTCTTCTTTGAATAGAACAGTCTCTTTCTCCTAAATGGATAATATTTCCGAATTTGTCAGCTAAAATCTGCACTTCAATATGCCTTGGATTTTTAATCATTTTTTCTAAATAAATATCAGAGTTATTGAATGATGCTTCAGCTTCTGTTTTTGCACTTATAAAATTTTTAATAAATTCAGGTTCCGAATATGCAGTTCTAATACCTTTTCCACCACCGCCGGCAGAAGCTTTTATAAATATTGGAAAGCCTATTTTTCTAGCTTCTATTAATGCATGATCAATATCTTTTACCGCTCCATCAGTTCCTTGTATAACAGGACATTTTACTTTTTTTGCTATTTCTTTTGCTTTAGATTTATCACCAAGTTTAAGAATTGATTTTGAAGATGGTCCTATAAAAGTTATTTTACAGCTCTCGCAAATTGCAGCAAATTTAGCATTTTCCGATAAAAATCCATATCCCGGATGTATTGTATCTGCATTTGTAATCTCACATGCAGATAAAATATTTGAAATTTTTAAATAAGATTCTTTTGACGGTGAATCCCCAATGCAGATAGCCTCATCAGCTAGAAGAGTATGCAGAGCCTCTTCATCTGCCTTGGAATATATAGCGACTGTAGAAAGCCCGAGGTCATGACAAGCTCTAATTATTCTTACTGCAATCTCGCCTCTATTTGCTATAAGTACTTTTTTCATTCAATTTTAAATAATTTTGTTCCAAATTCAACAGGATCTGTATTTTTAACTAAAATTTCTTTAATAACACCTTTTTTGTTTGCCCTTACTTCATTTAGAACTTTCATGGCTTCAATTATGCAAACAATGGTATCTTCAAATACTAAATCTCCTATTTTTACAAATGCAGATTTATCAGGAGATGAGCTGTGATAAAAAGTTCCAACCATTGGAGAAGTTATAAAATTTTCTTGCTTTTTAGGTAAAATTTCTATTTTTTCTTCAACTTTGATCTTTGTAGGTTCTCTCTCATCAAATCCTCTTTCAATCTCAATTTCAAACTCGCCTTCCTTATAATGAATTTTTTTGAGTTGATGTTCTTCAAGCAGGGATATTATTTTTTTAATATCTTTGAGATCCATTTTTAGACTCTTTGTATAAATTCATTTGTCGAAGTATCAATTTTCACAACATCCCCTACTTCAATAAACAAAGGAACATTTATTTTAGCTCCTGTTTCTAAAATTACTTCTTTTGTGGTATTTGAAACGCTGAGCTTTCCATCAGAACTATCAGTTTTCACAACCATCAGTTCTAAAAAGATAGGCAGTTCAATTGAAAATACCGAATCTCCATAAAAATAAGCTTTAACTCTTATTCCTTCTTTTAAAAAATTAATTTTTTCATTTAAAACTTTTTGTGAAACTATCACATTTTCCAAATTATCAATATCTAAAAAAAGATATCCGCTTCCATCGGGATATAAATATTCTATTGTGTGCTCAAGTAAAGATACCTCTTTAATTTCCTGATTAGGTTTGAAGTTTTTTTCTATAACCTCATCCGTCATCAAATTTCTAAGTTTAGTCTTTATAAAAGCACTACCCTTTGTACCTGCTATT
>Ga0155611_108_pt2 | contig 10355 bp, 16 predicted proteins | sample RifCSPhighO2_12_FD_107268 | JGI IMG/M metagenome (GOLD analysis project Ga0155611, IMG submission 107268) | Chlamydiae bacterium RIFCSPHIGHO2_12_FULL_27_8
CTGTGTTTCTACATCAACTATTTGGGATAGAAAAATTCTATCAAAGGATGGGTTTTGACAAATAAAAATTGCGTTTTCATTTGATAATTTAAATTTTTTAAAATTAACTAAAATATCTTTTAAAATTTCTTTTTCAAATTTACCTTTTTTTACTTCATCATAAGTAAAGCCATTAACCTTAAGGCTTTCCATGTTACTTTTTTCAAATGTTTTTTCATCTTGAAAAATTACAGAATGATATGAGCTTATTTCCGTGCCGGTTAATAAATCTATTACTGTATACGCCACTTCAATTAACCTGTGAACTTTTGGATCAAGACCGTTCGCTTCAGTATCTAAAAATATACCAAACATTTTTACCCCTTAAAAGGTTATTGTTTAAATATTTTTTTTAAATATTCAAGAAAAATATTTTTTTAAAAAATGTTTATTTAGAAAATAAGGTAGTATTGTGTTATATTCTTACGTAAAAAAAAGGTTTTTATGGCTTTGCCTATCAGAAAAAAAAGAGAAGCAATTTTTCAAATTTTGTATTCTCATAATTTTTTAGAGGTTGATAAGGAAGTTTTTATGCCTTTTTTAATGGATGAATTAAAAACTACAAAAAAAAATGTTTTTTTAATTTTTGAATATTTTTCTAATCTTTTAAAAAATCTTCAATTTATTGATTCAAATATTGAGAAACATTCCACTTCATATGATTTTACTAGAATATCTAAAGTAGAATTAAGTATATTAAGATTAGCAGTAAACGAAGTTTTATTTGATGCACTGCCAATAAAAATTGCCGTGAGCGAAGCTCTGCGATTAACAAAAAAATTTGCAAATGCTCAAAGCATTACATATATTAATGCTGTGCTAGACTCGATTTATAAAGATGAATATAGAACAAAATAAACCTTTAAAAGATCTTACAACTTTTAAAATTGGCGGGAATGCGGATTATTTTATTTCTATAAATCATTATGACGATATTAAAAAAGCAGTTTTCTTTGCAAAAAAAAATAATTTAAAAACTTTTATTTTGGGAAAAGGTTCTAATATTATTTTTGATTCTAAAGGTTTTAACGGTCTTGTAATTCATGTAAATATAGATTTTTGCAAATTATATAATAACAATCTAATAGTTGGTGCCGGTTATAGTTTTCCTCTTCTTGGTCATATAACTGCAAAAAATGATTTAGGTGGATTGGAATTTGCAAAAGGAGTACCGGGAAGTGTTGGCGGTGCTATTTTTATGAATGCGTCTGCATTTGGTCAAAATGTTTCTGACTCTCTTATTTCCGTTCAATGTTTAACTGAGAATAACCAAATTGTTAATTTGAAAAAAAATGAGTGTAATTTTGAATATAGAGATTCTATTTTTCAAAAAAATAAAATGATTATTTTATCTGCAAGATTTTTACTTCAAAATAATAATGATGCTTTGAAAATACAAAAAGAGATGCTCGATAAAAAACTATTAAATCAGCCTTTAAATGAAAGAAATGCAGGTTGTATTTTTAAAAATCCAAAAGATACTTCTGCAAGAAAAATAATAGAAAGTTGCGATTTATTAAACTGTCAAGTGGGGGGTGCTAAAATTTCATTAAAGCATGCTAATTTTATTATTAATGAAAATGAGGCTTCTTCAGATGATGTTTTAAATTTGATAAAACATGTAAAGCAGGTAGTATTTGAAAAAACTAAAATTAACTTATATGAAGAAGTAAAATATATACCTTATTAGGATTAAAATGAGCTTTAAAGCAGATATGCATATGCATAGTTATTTTTCAGACGGCACCAATTCTCCAAAAGATTTGATTGCACTTGCTAAAAAAAATAATATAAATGCCATATCTATTACTGACCATGATACAGTAGCGGGCTACAATAAAAACCTTTTTACTTTTGCTAAAAAAAATGATGTTATTTTAATTGCAGGTTCTGAAATTTCATCTGAGTTTATGAATGAATCTATTCATATTTTAGCATACAACTTTGATTTAAAAAATATAGTCTTTTTAAATTTTTTAAAAGAAATCCAAAAAAGAAAAAAAGAAAGAAATAAAGAGATTTTAAAAAAACTTCAAAAATATAATATTGAAATTTCCCTTCAAGAATTATATGAATTTGCTCTTTCAAAAGGTGTGTCGAAAACTGTTGTTGGAAGACCTCATATTTCAATGCTTATGAAAGAAAAAAAATATATTTCTACTATTCAGGAAGCTTTTGATAAATATTTTAGAGATAATGGACCATGTTATGTTTCCGGTCTTAGGTTCTCTGCCGAAGAAGTGATTAAAATAATACATCAAGCAAATGGAAAAGCTTTTATAGCTCATCCTCATTTAATCTCACAAAAAGCCTTTAAAAAATTAATTAACCTTCCTTTTGATGGAATTGAAGTATACTATTCAAAGCTTTTTTTACATATTGAAACTCAATTTTTGAAAAAAGCAAAAGAAAAAAAGCTTTTAATTTCAGGCGGATCTGATTTTCATGGAGATTTGAAGCCTCATATAAGCCTTGGCTGTTCATGGGTTGATGAAGAAGCTTTTAATAAAATTATTAATTAATATTTTTTTTCTATCCAAAAAAGAGAAGGGGCATTTTTTTTATTGATCCATTTCTGATAAGAGACCGAAAATTTTTTATAATTTAGAGTTTCTAAAAATTTTAATATTTTTTTTTCTTCTTTCAGGCCTTCTTCATGTCCCGGGTAAGCTGTAATACAAATAGCTCCAATTTCATCTAATATATCTAAAGCTGAATTTATGCTTTTTATAGTTGAAGAACTTTTTGTAACAATTTTTTTATCCGAACCGGGAAGGTAACCTAGGTTGTAAATTATAAATTGAACTTTTTTAAAAATATGTTTTGAAAAGTCTTCATGTGATGCTAAAAAAAAGGTTATATTCTTTTTGTCTTTCAAATATTTTTTACTATTTTCAATTGCTTCTTTTTGAATATCAAATGAAAATACTTGGCCATTTTTTAAAATATCACTTAAAAATAAAGAGTCGAAACCATTGCCTAAAGTTGCATCTATAGCTAAAAAATCATCTTTTAAAAAATTTTTAATTAAAATTTTTGCAACTTTTAAATGAGGAGAAAATTTAAAATTAATTTTTTGCATGCAAACATTATATCATATATTGATTTTAAACTTATTCAATATATATAATTTAATAAAATTAAGGGATATTAGCTCAGTTGGTTAGAGCGCCACGTTGACATCGTGGAGGTCAGCTGTTCGAGTCAGCTATATCCCAATTTTTTTTTTAAATATATATACTTTTATAAAAATTAAATTTGGTTTACATTAGAAACTGCTTTTAAATTATATAAAAGTCTGGTAGAATTTTTTTTTATATTTATATTGGAAGGATTTAAACATTTTGAGAATAAATAGGCAGATAAGGGCAGATAAAGTAAGGCTAATTTCTGAAGATGGAAGTCAGCTTGGAGTAGTGTCGGTTAGAGAAGCCTTGGCAATGGCTGAAGAGGCTGATCTTGATTTAGTTGAAATTGCACCAAATGCAGAACCTCCGGTATGTAAAATAATAAATTTTAGTAAGTTTAGATATCAGCAGATAAAAAAAGAGAAAGAAAGTAAAAAATCGCAACACCAGGTAAAAATAAAAGAGATCAAATTTAAACCGAATATTGACACTCATGATTTTTTAACAAAAGAAAAGCATGCAAGGGAATTTATTGAAAAGGGATATAAGGTTAGAATTTCTTGTGTTTTTAAAGGTAGGGAAATGCTCCATACTCAATTGGGCGAGAATGTTGTGAAAAAACTGATTGAAGATTTAAAAGATATTGCAATTGTTGAGTCGCCGGCAAAACTTTTTGGAAGAAGTATTACTTCAGTAATTGCACCGATTGCAAAAAAACGTTAAGGGAGAAAATCAAGTGGCTAAAGTAAAAATTAAAACAAAAAAGGCTGTAGCAGCACGTTTTAAAGTTACAAAAAGTGGTAAATTGAAAAGAACTAGACCGGGTAGAAGGCATATTCTTACTAAAAAAAGTTCAAATCGTAAACGTAAACTTAGAAAAAAAGTTATTTACGATTCAGGAATATTTAAAACTTATGAAAATCTGCTTGGGTTAAGAAAATAAAATTATAATTGGAGAATAAAAATGTCTAGAGCAACGTGTGCTGTTTCTTCAAGAGAAAGAAGAAAGCGTGTTTTAAAATTAGCAAAAGGCTTTTATGGTGATAGAAAAAACCATATTCGTCTTACTAAAGATGCTGTAATGAAAGCACTTGCTTATAACTATATTCATAGAAAGCAGAAGAAAAGAAATTTTAGAAGTCTTTGGATTACTAGAATTAGTATTGCTGCAAAAATAAATGGAATTAGTTATAGTAAGCTTTTATGCGGATTGACAAGAGCGAAATGTTTAATAAACAGAAAAATTTTAGCAGAACTTGCTATGTCAGAGCCGGCAACATTTACAGTAATAGTAAATGAAGCTAAAAAAGCTTTAATTGCTTAAATAAAATATGACGTTAAATACTCAAATTTTAAAAATCAGAGAAAAATTTTTACATGAATATAAAGAAGTAAAAAATTCAAAAGATATTGAAAGATTAAAAATTGAGTATTTAGGTAAAAAAGGTTTGCTGCAATCTTTGATGCTTTTTTTAAAGGATGCATCAACTGAGGAAAGACCTGTATTTGGAAAAGAAATAAACGAACTTAAGAATGAAATTACTATTCAGCTTGAAAATGGCTTAATTTCCTTTCTATCTAAAGAAGAAGATAAAAAACTAAATAACGAAGAAATAGATGTAACGCTTCCCGGAAGAAAAAATTTCCAAGGAAGATTTCATCCTCTTACTCTTTTAATGAATGAAGTAATCGATATTTTTGTTTCAATGGGATTTGCTGTTGAGACAGGACCTGATGTAGATTCTGATTATTATAATTTTGAAGCTTTGAATTTTGCTAAGGATCATCCTGCAAGAGATATGCAGGATACATTTTATTTAAATGATGAAATGTTATTAAGAACACATACTTCGAATGTTCAAGTGAGAGTAATGGAAAAATTCAAACCGCCTATTAGATGTATTGCACCCGGGAAATGTTTTAGAAATGAAAACATTTCATCCCGATCTCATGTTTTTTTTCATCAAGTCGAAATGTTTTATATAGATGAAAAAGTTACTTTTGCATCTCTACTTGCAACTATGGATGAATTTTGTTCCAAACTATTTAAAAAAAAGATAGAGACAAGATTTAGACCTTCATATTTCCCTTTTGTTGAACCCGGAATGGAAGGTGATATAAAATGCATAATATGTTCCGGACAAGGCTGCAAAGTCTGTAAACACAGCGGATGGCTTGAAGTTTTCGGTGCCGGTATGATTCATCCTGAAGTTTTGAAATCAGGCGGGATAGATCCGGAAAAATATACAGGTTTTGCTGCAGGTCTCGGCATTGAAAGACTTGCAATGTTAATGTACAATATTAAAGATATAAGATATTTCACCCAAAACGATTTAAAATTTTTACAGCAATTTGACTTGTAAAAATTCTGAAATATTTTTATTATATTATTTTCTTTTTGGAAGAGTGGCAGAGCGGCCGATTGCGTCTGTCTTGAAAACAGAAGACCCGCAAGGGTCCGGGGGTTCGAATCCCTCCTCTTCCGAAGTTACTTATCTTAAATAGCTTGCGTTATTTGTCTTTATTTATTTCATAAATAAAACCCTAAATTAGGGTATTTTTAATGAATTTATTGTAATATAAGTATATTATTTGTACAATAAAGTCATAAAAAGAGCCCCCTTTTAGGGTGCCTTTTATGAAATAAATAAAGGCTGGTTTATGGCAGGGATTGGCAAGAAAAGCAGAGAATATCTAACTAAGGTTTTAACTCAGAATAAATTTGGATTGATAACTTCATCAGAAGTCTCTGAGATTCTTGAGATTAGCAAACCTAGAGCAAGAAAATTATTGCAATATTGGACTAAACATAATTGGTTATTTCGAATTCAAAGAGATCTATATCAGCCAATATCAATAGAGTCTGATAGTCAGAAATCTATAGTCGAAGATCCATGGATAGTAGCCAATAAGCTTTTTTCTCCATGTTATATTGGAGGTTGGACAGCTATAGAATATTGGCATTTAACTGAACAGCTTTTTCAAACAATAATAGTAATAACTTCTCATAGATTTTCTAATAATGATTTTAATGTAGGCGGAATACAATATCGCTTGAAAATGACATCTCAAAAAGTTTTTTATGGTTTAGAAACAGTTTGGAGAAATAATGTTAAAATGAAAGTTTCAGATCCTACTAAAACTATAATAGATTTATTAAATGATCCGGTTTTTGGTGGGGGAATGCGCCTTGTTGTTGATTTTTTTAAAGAATATTTGAGATCAGAACATAAATCCTTAAAATTGTTATTAGATTATGCTGATAAGATGAATAATAGAACAATTTTTAAGCGTTTAGGTTTTTTAATAGAATCTCTTGCACCAAATGAAACTGATTTTATTAATGAATGTAAAAATAAAATAAGTAAAGGCAGATCACAATTTGATCCTAGTGTTAAAGGAGAAATATTTATATCAAAATGGTCTTTATTAATTCCTATGGGTTTTTGTGATTTAGATAAGGAGAAACCGGATGATTGATAAAAATGAGATAATTGAATTTGCAAAAATTAAAGATTTGAACCTTTCTATCATTGAAAGAGATTATGTGCTAGGGTGGTTTTTAGCTGCGATTCAAAATAATACAGAGCTATTTGAAAATTGGATATTTAAAGGTGGTACTTGTCTTAAAAAGTGTTACTTTGAAAATTATAGATTTTCTGAAGATCTGGACTTTTCATTGATTGCAGCATCTCATATTAATGAAAATTTTTTAAAAGATTCAATGTTGCATATAAGTAAATGGCTTTATGATGAGATAGGTTTGGAGATTCCTTTAGAAACTATTGTCATAGATTTATATAAAAATAAGATCAATAATATTAATGTACAAATTAGCTTGAAATACTGTGGTCCTCTTCGGTCAAAATCTAAACGTTCTTGGCCTAAGGTAAAATTTGATTTATCGGCTGATGAAAAAATAGTTAAAATTCCCGAAAAACGAAAAATATTTCATAATTATTCTGATGAGCCATTAAAAGGTATATATGTACACGCCTATCCAATAGATGAAGTTTTTGCTGAAAAATTAAGAGCCCTTGTTGAAAGATGTAGGCCAAGAGATTTATATGATGTGATTATGCTTTATCGTGAGAAAGATAATATGAAACTTTCATCGATAAACTGTTTAAATATTCTTAAAGAAAAATGTTTTCATAAATCTATAGATTTGCCAAATTTAATTAAATTGGATAATCATCCTCAAAAAGATATATTAATATCACAATGGAATAATATGCTACAGCACCAGATTTCTAATTTACCTAATTATGATGTTTTCTGGAAAAATCTTTCTGATGTATTTAAATGGCTGGCAATTACACCAAATTAACGATTTAAATTTGATTTAAATATCTTATCAAAAAATTTAATGGATTTTTCAACAGTTTTTCGACTGATATTTAGCTTTGTCTTAATCTGAATAATACTCATTTCTAATACTTTCAATTCTCTAATCTTCGGAGCTAGCTTTTTATATAAAGGTATTTTTTGCTCAAGAGTAATTCTAATTTTCATTGGAATGATAGATAAAGTGCGAATTGGTTGCGACCGCATCCGAAATTTATTAATAAAATATTAGTACGATAGTTTCAAGAAGTTACTACTGAGAATTACGGATTTTCTATATAAAAAATCGAATGGTTTTATTTATGAATCTTCCTTTAGGTGAGTTTAGAGCGTTTCAAGTAATCAGTGGAATACTGAGTATTTCTTATGGCATTTTAATATCATTTCAAATATAAAATATTCCCATGATACAACCCTTTGCAAACCATACTTTTGCTATTATATGTAGTTTGGTCTTTCCGAGAGATGAGACAATTAATAATGTTATTCATTCTGTTTTTGTTTTTCAGTGTGTGTGCTTTAGTATTGGCTTTGCTAGTTTATACAAAGCTTGCTTACCTAAGCGGTCAAATAGAAAAATTAAAGGAGAATTTAATGATGGTTGATACAATTGATAAAGTTCAAAAAAAATGGATTATTAATTTATTTTTATTTCCTATTATTTACGGTGTTTTATATATATTCTTTTTAGAATTTTTCATTAAATCTTTACCTAAAGGTTTTTCAAGTGAAAAGGTATATAATTTTGATATCTCGAATATGAAATTTTTTGAAGCTTTTTTCTTTTCTCTTTTAACTACTCCTTTTATTTATTATTTTTCATATAAGAAATTTGGAACAAAACTTTTGTCTGTGTTAAATTATTTGTCATACGCATCTATAGGGTATATGTTTTATAACATTCATTATTGTATTTTGTTGATTAAGATGATAAATAACTTTAGCGATAATCATCGGTTAAACTATCTTTGTATTTATATTATGGTAGTTAACTTTATTGTTTTAGTATTAACTGTTTTTTGGATTATTAATTGCCATAGACTCAAAAAATTTAATTTTCAAAAACAAGTTCAGATTCTTATGAATATTGAGAGTTACAAAAATATTTTTGATAAATTAAATAAAATTGATAAAATAGATGAATTAACAACCTATTTTTATAAAATTATTGAAGAAAATTTAGAGATTAAAAGTTTGCTCAAGAAAATATTAAAAAAAAGAATTAAAGAATTAAATTCTTTAACTGTATTATCAAATGATTTATGAATGATTTGATCAAGTTTAGTTGAATTTTACATTTAAAAACGAAAGGATAACTATGTTCACTTGTTTTATCAGATATTTTGTGGATCCCAAAAAGATAAAAGAATTTGAAGAGTATGCTAAAACTTGGTGTCAAAGCAAAGAATTATTAAGAGGTATAAATAAATAGATGCTTAAATTTATAATAAAAGATATTTTCAACAAGAATATTAAATTGCACACAGAAGCTTTTGGAAAACCATCTGATCCAGCATGTCTTCTAATAGCTGGTAAAATGTCGACAGCACGATTTTGGACAGATGAATTTTGTGAATATTTAACAAATCAAGTTTATTTTGTTATTAAATATGATCATAGAGATGTAGGACAGTCATCAGAAATAGATTGGGAAAAAGAAGCTTATGATATGAGTGTTCTAGCAAAAGATGCTATTGAAATACTTAATTGATATGGAATTAAAAAAGCCCATATTATGGGTAATTCAATGGGAGGATGGATATCTCAAAAAATAGCTATAGATTTTCCTGAAAGAGTAAAAAGTATTATTATTTCTGCAGGACCTTTAGAAATTACAAAAGAATGGGAAATTCCTCTGTCAAATGAAGAAAAAAAGGTTTTAGATGAAACAATGAAACTTTTTTCATCAAGAAAAGAGGGGAAAAATCTAGAAGAGACAATTCAAAACTTCTTACCAATTTGGAAATATTGTAACGTAGATATTCCTTTTGATGAAGAAATGGCCAAAAAATTCACAAGAGATTTTCTAACGAGAACTAAAAATAAAAATTTTATGAATCATGAAAAAATGATGCAGAATTTTTTATCATCTATTAAAAAGACAAAAAATCTGGAGAAAATTGATAAACCAGTATTAATAATTTACGGAGATAAAGATTTTGTTGTTTTACCAAGACATGAAAAATCAGTTGCTGATTCTATTCCTAAATCAAAGTTAATAATCATAAAAGAAATGGGACATACATTTTTCAATCGAGATTTAGAACAAAGAATTGTAATTTTGTTAGTAGATTTCTTACAGTCTATTTAAATGATTTCCTTATAGTTTTAATGCTAATATTTAATTTTATTGAGATTTGTTTTCTGGACATTCCCAATGCTCTTAATTCCCTAATCTTCGGAGCTAACTTTTGATAAAGAGGGATATGTTCATTTAGAGTAATTTTAATCTTCACAGGAATTAGCGAAATGGTACGAATTGGTTGCATCCGCGTCCGAAGTAGGTACCAATTCGTACCCTTGCGTTCTTCATCCAAGAGTGCAAGGGTTACGATGTTTGAATGGGCCATATAATAAGGCTTAGATTCAATTAAACTGCCATTTTCAACAACACAATCACCTTTGACAGGTTCTAGTTCAATTGTTCCTAAAAGTTCTTTTAAAGCTAAAGCAGAAGCTTTTGTGTTTTTATTAAGTGTTTCTTGAAATTTTTCTAATCTGTGATCGATCCATTCTTTTGGAGGAGCTTTAAAAGGGGTGTAATTAAAAGTTTTAGTTGAGTGACATAAAAACCGTATAGACTATAATAATTGATTAAATTTAATTTGGAGCAAAAAATGA
>Ga0155611_106_pt1 | contig 10036 bp, 8 predicted proteins | sample RifCSPhighO2_12_FD_107268 | JGI IMG/M metagenome (GOLD analysis project Ga0155611, IMG submission 107268) | Chlamydiae bacterium RIFCSPHIGHO2_12_FULL_27_8
TCCAAAACCCAATTTAAAACCAGACTGGAAATCAAAATTCATATCAATAGTTCTTCTTGTATTAACAGCACTTATTGATCCTTCATTTACTATTCCGGGATCTAAACCATCTTCAATTCCTTGCCAGTATATATAAGAAGCAGTTGCATAAAAGTGGTTGCAAGGCAGTTCATATCTGGCACTTTCATTATATCCTGATGTAAAGTTTCTTTCCGTCTTAGCTATTTCACATACTGTAGTGCAATCATTTTGTTGGTTATTTTTTTTATTAGTATATGCATCTAAATCTTTAGCTTTTTGTGCTATATCTAAATCCTGCTTTATTTCGTTATTTTGTATACCGGTATTTATATCTTTATTAATAAAAGCTACTTTTGAAGAGCTTTCAGCTTTATTAATTGGAGCTGCTATAGTTTCTTTTTTATTTAAAATAGAATGTTTTGAAACATGAGTATTATTATTTTTATTATTTACTACTGCAAAAACCAGATATATAAATAAACCTAACAAAAAAGTGTTTTTCAAATGCTTTTTCATATTTTTCTTCCTCTAAACCTTTAAGAATATTTTCTTCCTCTTATTTTTTACTTACGATTATAAATAATTAATGTCAATTTTATTTTAATGTAAACCTGCTTTACACATATTTATTTGAAAGAAATTGTTAAATTAAGTTAAATTGGTCATATTGTGAACTACATGAAAAAAGAATCTTTTTATCCTTATATAATAGTTGTCTTTTTATTATTTATGTCTGTTTCCATATCTAAATCAAAGATAGGGAAGTTTCAAGAAATTTTAATTGGTTCATTTATTCCTACGCGTGCGACCCTATATAATAAAAAGGGCGGCTCAGATTTAATAAGACTTAAAACGCTCGAGCTTGAAAATGAACTTTTGAAAAACCAGGCTAATAGTTTTTATGAATATTTACAGTTTGAAGAAAAGATAGGAGAACAATTTGATCTGTTAAAACAGATAACAACTGAAGGCAAGGAAGATTTATACTGGAATGAATTTTTTAGACGTAGAGCGGATGAAATAAAATCTGTTTTAAAAATTAATCTTGAGTCGATACCTGCAAAGGTAATATATAGGGATCCGAATTCATATAGCAGCAGTCTTTGGATAAATATTGGTGAAAAGCAAAATGAAAATATAGGCCGTTCAATAATTTCAAAAAATTCGCCGGTAGTAATAGGAAAAAATCTTGTGGGAATAATTGAACATGTTGGAAAAAACTCTTCAAGAGTAAGACTGATTACAGATGCCGGATTAATTCCATCAGTGAGAGCTATAAGAGGTGGAATTCAAAATAAAAAAGCTTACCAAGCATTAAAAGATTTTAAGAATCAAATTTTTTCCAGAGAAGATCTTTTTTTAGAAAATGAAAAAGAACTGTTGCTGAAGCAGCTATATTTATTAGAAACCAGACTGCTTAATGAAAAAGAAGATAATTACTTAGCAAAAGGTGAGTTATATGGAAGTTCAGAGCCTTTTTTTAGGTCAAGGGGCATAAAATTAAAAGGAGTAGGGTTTAATTATGATTATCCGGATGAAGAGGGTCCAAGTAGAGAATTAAAATCAGGGAAATTATTAATGGATAATATTTCAATTAAATCAGATCCGCTTTTAAAAGTAGGAGATTTACTTATTACTACAGGGATGGATGGGATTTTTCCACCGGGTCTTAATGTTGCAATTGTTTCAAAGGTTGAGGATTTAATAGACGGAGACACTTCTTATGATATTGAAGCTACACCTACTGCAACGAATATAAATGAACTTGATTTTGTTTTTGTTTTGCCTGCAATCGAATTTGATAACAATTAACAAATTTTTAAAATTCTATTTTTAATTTCATCTAAAGATAAAAGATCTCCAAAGGTATAGCGAAAAGTAGAAGTGCGGATTTTAGAAAAATCTTCCAAACATTTTTCATTAATAAAAGAGCTTAAATTTTTGAAATTTTCAATTACATGTCCGCAATTTTGAAGGAATGAATTTTTATCTTTTTTTAAAAAGAACATAGGTCTGTTAAAATACAAAAAATCGTAACCTACAGAGGAGAAATCTCCTAAATAGATATCACATTTATTTAATAGTGGATAAACTAAAGGATAATCAATTAACTGAACGATGTTTCTAATATTTTTGGTATTAAAAATTTTATAAAATTCGACAGGATTTCTTTCTTCTAAAAGAGGATGAAGTTTTATAATAAGGTTAAAATTTTTTTTTAAAGAATCGACAATATTTATATAATCTTGAAAAAATGTTGTTGAATTTTCTAAATCTTTCCAAGTAGGGGCATAAATTATAGTCTTTTTTTTGGGATCCAGATTTTTAAAAACTTCATTTTCAACTTTTTGATCATAAAATTTTTTAAAAAATAAGTAATAACTTAATCTATAATTTCCAATAACAGCAAATTTTTTAAGATTTTTAAAAACATTTAATTTTTTTAAAAGATCTATCATATGATTTCCATAAATAAAGACAGCATCTTGAGTTTGGTAAGCTTTTAAAAGATTTTTAGAAATAAGACCTTTGTCCGAATTTCCATGAGGTGAAAAAATAAATTGTAATTTTTCATTAAAAAAAGTTTTGTATATTTGGGTGTTAATCCAGAATTTACATTCAATAAAGTTGTCATATTTTTTAGAAAGCACAGATATATCTATTGGGAAATTATAAATGGATTTAACTTCAGGATAAAATTCTTTAGTTAAATTAAAATTTTTTTCATCTTCTAAAAAAAGCTCTGTTTCTAAAATGTATGCAAGGGGAGCGATATGATCTAAAAGATGGGTATCTTTGAAATTTATGCAGGCTGTATTATTCATTTTAAAATTTTGTAAATATTTTCTAAAGAATGGTTTCCAAAAGTATAATTATATAGGTCTTTTCTTTTTTTATGAAAAATTTTATCTTGATTTAAAAGTTTTTCAATATTTTCAAAAAAATTATCTTCTAGAATGTAGCCGCATTCGTAGAGATTAGAGTGTAAATTTTCATTATTTTTCAAAAAGAACATTGGTCTATTAAAATATAAAAAATCATAACCGATAGAAGAGAAATCTCCGAGATAAATATCAGTAATTTGAAGCAATGAATAAATTAGAGTAATATTGTCTAAAAACAATATATTTTTATATTTTTTTCTTAAAACAAAGATTAAATGGGGATCAACTTTTAAAGAGTTTGGATGAAGCTTTACAATTAAATTAAAATTATTTTTGAAAGAGAAAAATAATTTTTCATAATACTTGAAAAAGCTGGAAGAATCTTCTTTGTCTTTCCAGGTGGGGCAATATAAAATTGTTTTTTTGTTTTTATTTAAATATTTTGAAATTTCTTCATAAATAATTTTATCAAAAAATTTTTTATTTTTTTTATAATATTCGAGTCTATAATTTCCAATTGCAATAACATTTTCAAAAAGGTAAAGAACTTTTTTTTCGTATAAAAGGTCTTTCATTTTATTGGAATAAATTAAAATATTTAAATCTTCTTTAAGAGCTTCAAAAAAATAACAGGTTTTACCTTTATCTGAATTTCCGTGAGGGACCCAAATAGTTTCAATTTTTTTATTTAACAGATGCATTGGAAGTCCAAAATCTATAAGAAATTCTTTTCTAGAATGACATGCAATAATTGTTTGAAAATTTTTCACAATATATAAACAAATATTTTTTGGGTTTACAATTTGGAGATCAACGTTTTGATAATATTTTTCTATTAGATTAGCAATATTGTCATCATAAGTTATTAGAGGTATTTTTAAAAAATCGGATATGGGGACAAGATGATCTATGAAAACTTCATTAGAATGTGATAAATAGCAGGCGGTACCTTTCATATTTATATTATAGAAAAAAAAGCAAAATTTTGCTTTAGTTATTTAAATGAAAATAAAAAATATAATGCATTTGGAAGCTTCTGCAGGATGGGGCGGTCAGGAGATGAGGATTTTAAAAGAATCTCTTGGTATGAAAAATCTTGGATACAATGTTTTAATAGCTGTAGAAAAAAATGGTGGTTTATATCAACAGGCCATTGAAAAAAATATTAAAACATACGAGATAAGGTTTAAGAAAATATTTTGGTTTTTTTCTTTTTTTAAATTAATTTATATAATTTTAAAAAACAAAATAGATTTAATAGTAACACATTCTTCATCAGATTCATGGCTTGGTGGTATTCTTGGTAAAATTTTCAAAATAAAAGTGATAAGAACAAGGCATTTATCAACTACGATTAGAAAGGGATTGAATAGTAGAATTCTTTATGGATATTTAGCAGATTTTGTGATTACTACATGTACAGAAATTGTTACAGTTATTTCGGAACAATCGAAAAAAAATATTAATAAAATTAAATGTATACCTACAGGAATAGATCAGGATGTCATAAAAGTGAGTGATGAAGAAATAATAAATTTCAAAGAGAAGCATTTGTTGCAAAATTCATTTTTGGTTGGAACTGCTTGTTTTATGAGGTCATGGAAAGGAATTGATGATTTTTTAAATGCGGCTAAATTATTAGAGAAAGAAAATATAAAATTTTTAATTATTGGAGGAGGACACTCTGAAAAATATATAAATCTTGCTAAAGAGTTAAAACTACAAAATGTTTTTTTTACAGGCCATTTGGAAAATCCTTATCCGGCTATTGCTACATTGGATATTTTTTTACTTTTAAGCACAGCACATGAAGGAATTTCTCAAGCCTCACTTCAGGCGGCTTTTTTAAAAAAGCCGCTGATTACAACTAGAACAGGTGGATTAAAAGAGGTGTGTATTGATAATTTTAATGGGATAAATGTTTCAAACAATTCTCCTCTTGAGATAAAAAGTGCAATAATGAAAATAAAAAATGACAATAAAATGAAAGAAAAATTTGGGGAAAACTCTTCTATTATCATAAAGAAATTTACTATAGAAAATATGCTTTTAGAGACAGATAAAATATATAATAATCTTTAATTTTCCAAAATTTATTGATAATATATTTTTTAAAAATAAGGATTTGATATGAAAGAAAAAAAAGAACTTAATAAATACATTAAATTTTTAGTTAATAATCAAAAATTTTTTTTTACCACTTTAATTATTATAATATCATTATTTTTGGTTTTGAATCGAATATCACCATATATGAAAAACAAAAAATCTAATATTTATCAAGTTATTGATGAGAAATACAATTTATGCAGCGAAACTTATTTTAAAGATCAAAAAAAGATTGAAAATTTTATTACATTTCTTGAAGTGAATAAGATAGTAGATTTTAAAAATGAAAATGATTTTATACAAGAGCTTGCAATAATTTCTAATCCTTCAAGAAAAATTAAGGGTTATTTAAATAGTAAATTTAAAAAAAGTGATAATTTATATGAAATGTATTCAAAAGCTACAGTTTTAATTTCACAGAATAAATTCAATGAGGCGTTAAAATTATCCTATGAATTGAATAATAGGATAATAAATGATCAGTCTTTTCTTAAAAATGAAACTCTTCCGGCGGGTTCATTATTATATTCGTTGAATCTGCTTAGACTTTCAAATCTTGAAGGAAGTTTAAAGAATTATAATAAAGAGATTGTATATCTGGAAGCTCTTTCAAAGTATCTTTCAACCGGATCTGAAAATTCTATAATTAAAGAAGCTAAAGAGGCAATAGACCGAAGCTTTAAGGAAAACAACTTTGAGCTGAAAGATTTTATTTCTTATAAGAAAGATCTAAACAGCTCAAAATAATTATAACTTTTCTTCAGTGTCTTTGTCGTTGTAAGAGTAAAGTTTAGTTATTGAATGAAAAGCGTGACCTGCAAGCAATCCAAGTTCTGCAAATAGAATGAATGGAATAAAAATGCTTAAAACAAGTCTAACAATACCGATGACGATAGTTGTTGATTTTTCACTATTCATTTGAAGCTTTAATAGTTTTTTTAACAATTTTCCGACAGGAATTGGCATTGCTATTCCAATAATTGCTAATAAACCTGCAAAAAATATGCTCCATGATGGTCCTGTAAAAAATCCAAAAATACTGGAGATGGTTGCAATAATTAGTGATAAAATTAAAAACATCTCAGTAGTGTATTTTCTAGCAAATTTTTCAATTTCTTCTACAGAAACACCGTCTTTTAGTTTCTCTGTAAACTTTTCTTTTCCCATAAAAAAAAATCCTTTTTTTAAAATCTAAAACAAAATACCCATAAAAAATGGGTGAAAATATATTTTATTCTCATAACCATATTAAAATATTTATTTTAATTTTTTGCAATATATGAAAATAAGATGTTTTTTTTTCGTAAATTTTCTAAAATTAAAAGTTAAATTTTTTTGTAATTAAATGAAAAAAAATAAATTTTTAGATTTTTTATATTTTTTAATATTTTTGATTATATTTTTTGCTTCGATAATTTCATATTATTTTTATTCAAAGCCTATAGAATTAATATGTTGTGAAAAAAATACCATGGAAAAGGAAGAGGTGAAAAGAGTAATAAAACCAATTTTCAGAAAGGCATTATTTTTATCAGAATATAAGTTTGACATAGATATTAATGTTTTAAAAAATGAATTTAAAATAAATTTAAAAGAAAATCGTTTTGATGACATCATATCTCAAAATATTTATGAAATAAAAATTAAATCTTCGGAAGATATTTTTTTTGCTAAAGAAAATGAGAAGGTTTTTTTAAAAATTTCTGAAAATAATGAGTTTCATTTTTCTAAAGACAAAAGTTCAACATGGATAATTTTAAAAAGCTTAGACAAAGATAACATTCGGTTAGTACTTGAAGCGGATATTGAAAATCTTAAATTGGACAAAAAAATTTATTCTGATTCTGTTGTAATCTCAATTGAATCAAAAGTTGAGATTGACCCGATAAATTTAAATAATGAAGGACTTAAAAAACTGCAGAAGGCAAAATGGCAAAATGAGGACAAGTTTTATCAAATTTTAGAAAATGTATCTATACAAAGGCTTGAAATTGAAAAGGACTTTATTAATTTCAAAATTAATGATTTATTAATTTATAAGGATGGTCGTTGGCAGAATGCAAAACCGGGTGAGCAAACAGAAAATTATTTAATTGCTAAAATCGATTTTTTAAGTCAAAATAAAATGCGTCTTTCTGCTTTTGATATTGATTCTAGTAAGTATATTTTTTCATATTTTTTTGAATTTAGTTCGGATCATTTAATTAAATCGGAAACGATAAAAAATATTAAAAAAAGAACACATTCTCACATTAGTCTCGTAATGAACAACCAGAGGCTGATTGTTAAAGAAAAAGATATTCTTATCAAATCCGGCAATAGATATAAAATTTTAAAGAAGGGAGTTTTATTAAGTGAATTAAAAGGGGAGATCTTTTTTTACATAGATAAAATTTTTGAAGAGGGCAATAAATCATATTTTATTGGGTATTTTTTTAATGGTAACAGGGATAGTTTTTCGATGGTTAAACATCAGATAGAAAACAAGACTTTTAATAGAAGAGGAATAAAAAATGATTAAATATGTTTTAGTTTTTTTAATATTGATATTTTCAATTTTTTCAAATGAAAAGACTCTTTTAGAAGATGCGACAGCAAAAACTAATAGAGAGCTGTCTCAATTAAGAAATGAATTAAAAAGGTGTTTTGAATTATCTGAGAGATATTTTTCTGAAAAAAGGGATGAAATTGAATTTAAGGAGCTTTTACAGGAAACAAAAAAAATTAAAAATGAAATTTTAAATGTTCAGAATGAATACAAATCTCTTATTTTAAAAGAGAACATTAAAACTGATGAAGGTTATTCTTTTTGGGATGCGGGAGAGACTACAATATCCCAATTGATAATGGAATATGGTTCCCAAGATTTTTTATATGTTATACCCAATGAAATAGGATCTTTAAAGCTCAATCTTTTTTCAACTATTTCAATACCAAGAGAGAGTTTTGATGAAGTTTTGAAATTGATTTTAGTTCAGAACGGAATTGGAGTTAAAAAGATTAACCCATATCTTTCGCAATTATTTTTATTAAAAGCTGATTCATCTCATATAGAAGCTATTTTTACAAAAAAAGAAGAGCTTAATTTTTTTGATGACACATCTTATTTGGCATACATATTAAATCCTCCATATGAAAGATTAAAAAGTTCATTTCAATTTTTTGAAAAGTTTTCAGATTTAAAATTTACAACAATACATTCGGTCAAAACACAAATAATTATAATTTCAACAAAGGCTAATCTAGAGAGACTTTTGGATTTATATGACAAGGTTTTTTGTGAAAGGGACATGAAGACAATAAAGATAATAACTTTAAATAAATTAAATTTTGAAGAAGCGGATAAAATTATAAAGGCATATTTTTTAGAAAACGTTCAAAAGAATAAAGTATATTATCAAAATATTTCCAATGATGAAATATGTATAATTCCGAGCGGCAAGTCTTCAATAATATTGATTGGGGAAGAAAAGCTTGTTCAAAGAGCGGAGAAGATAATTTTGGATTTGGAAGCTCAAGTAGACGATCAAACTGAAATGATGGTATTTACCTATACATGCGAATATTCTGATGCTGAAGAGCTTTCTAATATTTTGGAAAAATTATATTCATCATTAAATGTAATTGATTTTCAAGATTCATTTCCAATTAAGGAGAAGGTAAAAACAGAGAAAAAAAATGAAAAAAAGAGTGATAAGGAGAATGCAAGATTTATTGTAGACAGCAAAACTAATTCAATATTGATGGTAATCAAAAAGGATGAAAAAGAGAAAATAATAACACTAATTAAATCCTTGGATATACCTAAAAAAATGGTTCAAATTGATGTTCTGTTAGTGGAAAGAAAAATTCAGGATAGGAAACAAACCGGAATAAATTTATTAAGAATAGGGAATGTTCAAAGCAGGAACGAAACAGCAATAAATTTTGATAGTGGTTCGAATTCTACTAGAAAGGGGCTTTTAGATTTTATTTTATCTAGGACGAAATCAAAACTACCTTCTTTTGATATAGCTATGAGTTTTTTAATGTCAAAGGATGATATGAAGATAGCTGACTGTCCTTCTATTATTGCAATAAACCAAACTCCGGCTGTAATTTCAGTTGTTGATGAAATTTCATTAAATAACGGAGCTGTACAAATTGATACAAATAGCGGATCTAAACTTGAAAAATCTTTTTCAAGAGCTCAATTTGGGACTAAAATTATATTAACTCCAACGATACATCCAAAAAACGAATTGGAGGATGTTGGATATATTACATTGCATACTGATGTTTCTTTTGATACTACCAAGTCAGAAAACAATGATAGGCCTTCTGTTACAAGAAGGCATATTGAAAATGAGGTTCGGGTTGCGGATGGACAGACTATAATTCTTGGTGGTTTAAGAAGGAAAACAAAAGAAGAAGGGAGTGAAAAAATTCCATTTTTGGGAGAGATACCCGGGATAGGAAAAGTTTTTGGAACTAATAGAAACTCTGAAAGCACAACTGAAATGTTTGTTTTTATTACACCTCATATTATTCAAAGCAATGAAAATAATTTAAAACAAAAGCAGATAGAACTTTCTAAGCAGAGGCAGGGAGATATTTTGGAATTTGTTACGAAGTTAGAAGAAGCGAAAAATAATAATAAGCTACAACTTTTTGAAAACAGTTTAAAACTTTTTTTTGACAAATGAATTTGACAAATGAAGATGAATAAAGAATTTGAAGTTAGAAAGGAAGAGATACTGAGAATACCATATTCTTTTGCTAAAAAGAATAATGTAATTTTTTTAAAGGAAGCTCATTTTAAAATATATATTGGAATTGATGATCCATTGAATATTGAGCCGATAAATGAGCTTAGACTTTTTTTTAATAAGGAAATTGAAAGTGTAAAAATAGAAAAGAGCAAAATTGAAAAGATTATAGAAGAGTATTATTTAGAGAAAAGGGAAGAAAAAAAAGAAAAATCCTTTGAACAAAGTGATTATGGTTATGATCTATTAGACAAATCTGAAAGCAACAGTGCG
>Ga0155611_130_pt3 | contig 9999 bp, 12 predicted proteins | sample RifCSPhighO2_12_FD_107268 | JGI IMG/M metagenome (GOLD analysis project Ga0155611, IMG submission 107268) | Chlamydiae bacterium RIFCSPHIGHO2_12_FULL_27_8
GTAGGTTTCCCTAATTTGAGAGCTTCTTTTAAAGCTTCTAAACAAAAAGCTATATCAAGGGTGTTTGATAACTCCCAAGATATAACATATCTGCTATACCAATCCATTACTGCTACAAGATATAAAAAACCTTTTGCCAATTTGATATAAGTAATATCTGTACTCCATACTTGATTTGGCTGAGTAATTTCCATGCCTTTCAGTAAGTAAGGATATTTTTTTATAGGAGTATTTCCTATACTCAAATTTCTTTTTGGATAAATAGGTTCTATTCCCATATTTCTCATCAATCTTTGTATTCTTTTTCTATTTACAAAATACCCATAATCTTCCATTACAACCGATAAACGTCTTGATCCCAAAAAAAGATGCTTTAAATATTCTTTATCTATTAGATCCATAAGAATTAGATTTTCTTCTGATTCTAATTTTGGTTCTAAATAATATGTCGAACGATTTAATCCTATTAGTTTACATTGCCGACATATGGGTATTTTTTTGTTGTCATACTCAATAAGTAACCTTTTTTCTCTAACTACTCAATTCCAGTTTTTTTTTAATCCAATCAAGCTCTACAGTTAATCTACCAATCTTTTCTAAAAGATCTGCTTCTTTTTTCAAAAAATTCTTTTCGGAATTTCGTCTTCTAAATGGCTCCTGAAATAATTCAACAGCTTTTTCATTGAGCTCATTTTTCCATTTACCAACTTGAGAAGGATGAACTTCATACTCTGAAGCAATTTCTCTAATAGTTTTATTTTCTTTCAAAGCCTCTATTGCAATTCTTTTTTTTAACTCAGGACTTTTTGTTTTTTTCATAATCTCTTCCTTTTTTTAAAGTTTAGAGATGCACCTCTTAAATCTTCAAGAATATTAAATTTTTGTCTCTTCCTGATCTGTCCAGTTTTTGGGGTCCATTATAGTAATTTTATATATTTTCTTTTTGCAGTTTGTTGTGAATTAGTGTGAAAGAATTGTGAAAAATCTTAAGTTTTTTTAAATAGATTTTTCTTAAGTTCTTAAGAATCAAAATAGCGGTAGTCGGATTTGAACCAACGACACCCGGATTATGATGGAGGGAGATTACCAAATCATTCAATAACATCCAACTAATATAAGTATAATAATAAAGCACTTATATTTAAATAATCAACGGATTTTATTGAATCATACTGGTTAATTTTGCATGCCATTGCACATTTTTTGCACATCAATTAAAATAAAATTGATAAAATTCCTTTTTCATTTAAAAAAAATAAATCTTTTTTTTAGATCATTGCAATAGCCTATCAAAGTCTATTTTTTGAATAAGTTTTGATATATAGTTTGCAAAATCTTCTTGAGTAATATTCTTAGGACATTTCATGCTTTCTACTCCGTTATAATGAAAAGAAAAGATGTTAATGTCTGGATAATTTTTATTTGTAATTTCTAAAATAGAGTTAATGTGTTTTAATTTGTCATCAAATATAATTATTTTTTTTATGATTTTTATTTTATATAAAAAAGCACTGAGCACTTCTCCTTTTTTATTATTTAAACATGCTGAATATAATATTCCATTTCTTAATCCCGGATAATCTCCATAAGTATCCTTTAAAAAGTTATAATCATCATCTTTTATGATCTTATTTGAAAAACATATATCTAATGATTTTAATTGATTAAATCGAACATTATGAAAAAATTTTCTGCTATTATCGAATCTTCCTTTTTTTGCTGCAGTTAATGCTATAACATATTGAGTTTGTTTTTTTATTTTCTTTATTATATCAGGTATTTTTTTTTCTATTAAAATAGGTTCATGAGCAATAATTGAATGGTTTAAAAAATGTCTTTTTTCTCGAGAAAGGGTATTATATAAATTATCTACAACAAATAGATATTTTTTGAAAATCAGAGGGTGTAATCTAGGTTCTTTAGGAATGATTAATACCGAATCTATATCGAAGACGACAAGAGTATTTTTATCTATAATTTTTAATATATTTACATCTTCAAAAGAATTTATTTTTTGAATATATTTATTGTTTTTCTTCATATAATTGTCCGCATGCCCCATTTATCTCAATTCCCATACTTGGCCTAACAACAGCTTTAATATTGTTTTCTAATAACTTAGTGAGCCATTTTTCAAGTTTATGTTGAGAAGATTTTTGTATTGGTAAATTTTTAACAGGGTTTAATATTCTTAATTGTACAATAAAATTTTTATCTTTTACTAAATCAATTAAATTTTTCAAATGTTCGTCAGAATCATTTATATTGTCTAATAATAAATAGCTTATTCGTACTAATCCTTGTTCATTAAATTTGCTATATTCAGTAAGAAGTAGGATTAGAGATTGAATAGGATTATTTTTAGCTACTGGAATGATCTTCTTTCTCGTTTTATCATCAGAAGCATGTAACGAAAGATATATACCAAAAGATTTTTTTTCTTCGATCATTTTTTTTATCCCTTCTACTAAACCTACGGTAGATAAAGATAATCTAATGTTTCCATAGATTTTTCTAAAATATTCTAAAGCACCTAATGAAGATTGATAATTTGCCAAAGGCTCCCCCATTCCCGCCAAAGTAATAGTATCTGGTTTATCATTAGGAAGAATATCATTAACAATAAGAAAAGCTTGCGATACAATTTCATCTTGAGTTAAATGTCTTTTTTTTTGAAATTTTCCTGTATGACAAAAAGCACATTTCATGTCGCATCCTATTTGAGTAGAAAGACATAATACTTTTAATCCGCCATTGTATAGAAAATACAAAGCTTCTATATATTGGTTATCATGAGTTTTAAATCTATATTTTATGCTTCCATCACTAGCTTGTTGGGTTTTGAAATCAATCTTCATGAATTTGTTCCTTTAAATTTTTAATAATATAATTTATCTCTTCTAAAAAAAACTTTTCATTATTAAATAAAGCATCAACATAATCTTCATAAACATTTTTTTTCATGTGGACGATATGACTTGTTTGCAGCAGCTTCTTTTTCGGCCTTTATCTTTTTTCTTTCTATCCAATTTTGCAGTATAGTTTTCCCTGTTTTTTGAATTACGCCTACAACTGCCTCTGCAGCATCATCTCCGGTTTTCAGCTCTTCTAAACTTTTCCCATCTGTTATATCGATCATTTCTAATATACAAGCCTTTAGCTCGCAATTAGATCTTAATGCATCTAAAATAATTTTTTCTTCTTCATTCAATATTTTCATAACTACCATCATAGTATAAAGTTAATCTATTATGCTCCGATTTTTTACCGAAATTCATAATTAGTTTAATAACTATAACATTTAAAATTTTTACTATGTAGGAGTTTTAATCACACCCTAAATGTTTTCTCTCTTTGCTTATTAATTCGGGGATAATATAGATTAATCCGAATTTTCCTAATCTCTCAGTCCAATAATTTAAATGTCTGATAGTATCTTGAGCTGATTTATGATTTTCTAAAACACCATCATTGATATATCGCTCAACAAGATCAGATAAAGTTCGCCTACTTTTATGTAAGTCAAAATTAAATTGACCTGCTTTAATTTCTCTTTCTTTTGCTATACCCCAGTCTTCAGCTTCCTGTTTTCTATCAAATGTTTTGCTGATAACCGGGTAATCTTTTAAACGAATAACAGCGTGCCAGCCTGTAACTTTTCCATTTTTATTTTTGTTCTTAAATATTGCTACCATGTTCCTACTCCTATGTGCAGTTTTTTTAAGTATGAGTAGTTGGAAATGTTATTACTCGTTAAGTTTGTTTTTCACTGCACGTCAATTGCACGTCATAACTTTATTATACTATAAAATTATTTATTGAATCAACGCGAATAAAAATTAAACGACTTGCTTTTAAATGACTAGAGAATTAGCGGCAGTCGGATTTGAACCAACGACACCCGGATTATGATTCCGGTGCTCTAACCAACTGAGCTATACCGCCGGAAAAATGGCGGGGAAAGGATTCGAACCTCTGACCTTCGGGTTATGAGCCCGACGAGCTAACCACTGCTCCACCCCGCGATAATTAAATAAGAATAGTAACATATAAAATTATTTAAGGGCAAATACTTATTTGAATATATTTTCAAAGATAATATTTGACGATCCTTTTAAAGATTTTATTAAGCTTTTTTTGCTATTTATAAAGTCATTTTCATTAAAGTCTTTGTCTAATAATTTTTTTATATTTAAGTTTAAATCAGCTAGGTTTGAGGAGATTCCAATATTATGTAAAATTGTTAAATTAACAAGATCTTTTTGCATTTCCATGTAAGGACCAAATAATATTTTTGTATTATATAAAAGAGGTTCTAATATGTTGTGACCTCCTATGTTTTTTATGAAACTGCCACCTACTATCGATACTTTTGATAAATTAAATAAAATATGTAAAAATCCCATTTTGTCTATTAATACGATCTTTTCATCAGAACGATTTTCAATTTCAGATAACTTTATTATATTTTTATATTTTTTTTTTATAAGAGAATATACAAAATTAAATCTCTCGGGATGCCTTGGAGCTAAAAAAATAATATAATTTTGGTCTTCAATAAAATTTTTTATGTTTGAGAGAATAAGATCTTCTTCATTGTCATGAGTAGATACAATAGATAGAACTGTTTTGTTTTTTAAATTTAATCTATCTATCAAGTTGTTTTTTTGTAAAATATTGATCTCTTTAGCTTCAATATCAAATTTTAAATTTTTACCTACAATAATCTTTTTTTCATCAGCATGAGCTTTGATAAATAACTTTTTATAATCCTCATTTTGAGTAATAATTAAATCAAAATATGAAAAAATTTTTTTTGAGAAAAATTTAATTTTTGAATAACGGTTAGCAGATTTTTCAGATATTTTTGCACTCACAAGAAAAATTTTAGCATTTAATTTTTTTGAATGTTTTAAAAAATTAAACCATATATCAGTTTCAATAAAAATCACTATGTCAGGCTTTATTTGCCTAAAAACACGCTTAATAACAAAAGATAGATCAAAAGGCATGTAAATGCATTTATCAGCTTCCTTGAGCTCTTTAGCCTTGTTATTCCCTGTTTCTGTTGATGATGATAAGATTATATAGCCGGTTTTGATTTTTTCTTTTATTTTTTTAATTAGAGGTGCTGCCGCAGCTGTTTCTCCTAATGATACCGAATGTATCCATATAACCGTTTTATCTTGAGAAAAAAAATTATATTTTTTGAGACTAAGTCTTTCTAAAAGATTCTTTTTTTTCTTTTTTAAAAATAAACTTTCATAAACTATTTTAAAAATGTTTATAAAAAGATAAATTAAAAGAAAAAAATCATACATTCACTTGCTTCACTACAAAATTGATCAATTTGTTTGGTACAAAAATGGATTTAATTATTTCGCCTTCAATATACTTTTTTACAGTTTCGTTTTGTTTAGCTAAGTTAATTAACATTTCTTCTTCAACATTTTGCGGAAGATCTAGTCTTGCTCTTAATTTGCCGTTAACTTGAATGATATATGTAATACTGTCCGGTATTAAAAATTTTTCATTTACTTTTTGTAAAGGCTCAAAAGTCAAAGATGTAAAAAACCCTAAAATTTCATTCATTTCTTCTCCAATGTGAGGAGCAAACGGATAAAGCATTTGTATTGCAATTTTTAAAGAATTTTTAGAGTATTTTTCTAATTTTGAAAAGGCATTTAAAAATTCCATCAAATGAGCAATGGCAGTATTAAACTGCATATTTTCAATTTCGTTTGTAACCTGATATAAAAGTTTGTGAGAGAGTTTTAAAGCTTCTTCATTCTCTTCTTCAGTAATTTTATCGAAATTTAAAAGATCATAAAATCTGTTCAAAAATCTTTTACATCCGCTTACAGCATCTGTATTCCATATTTTTTCTTTATCAAATGGACCCATAAACATTTCATATAATCGAAGAGCATCAGCACCGAATTCCTCAACCATTTCATCAGGAGTTACACCGTTCAGTTTTGATTTGGACATTTTTTCGATCTGTTTTAAAACTTCTTTTCCGTTGTAATAATATTTTTCATTTTCAAAAACAACTTCTTCGCTCGGAACATAGCTTCCACCATCCGCTAATCTATAAGAAGGTGCTGTTAAAAGACCTTGATATCTATATTTTTTGTAGGGCTCATCTGTATGGACTAGTCCAATATCAAAAAGTACTTTATGCCAAAATCTTGAATAAAGCAAATGAAGTACTGCATGTTCAGCTCCACCTACATATAAATCAACAGGCATCCAATATTTTTCTTTTTCTTTATTCCATGCTTCATCATCATTTTTGGGGTCAATAAATCTTAAATAATACCAACATGATCCCGCCCATTGCGGCATAGTATTAGTTTCTCTTGCAGCTTTTTTATTTGTTTTTTTATCTAAAATGTTTACCCATGAATCAACTTTTGCAAGAGGGCTTTGTCCTTGAACTTCAGGTTTATAATCGTCGAGTTCAGGAGGTAGAAGAGGAAGTTCATCCAAATCTAAAAATCTTCTTGTTCCATCTTTGAAATTAAGAATTGGAATCGGCTCTCCCCAATATCTTTGTCTTGAAAATAACCAGTCCCTAAGTTTGTAGCTTATTGCTTTTGTGCCATTTTTTGTATCTTCAAGCCATTTTAGTATAGTGTCTTTTGCTTTATCAACTTCAAGACCATTTAAGGATACCTGATCATTTTCGGAATTTACCCCCCTTCCTTCGTGAGTCCAGCATCTTTTGCCGGTTAATATCAATTCTTTAAGCTCTTTTAAAGGAGTTTCTTCTTCTGCATTTGAAAGATCAGGATCATAAACACAAATTATCGGAATTGAAAATTTGTTTTCAAATTCAAAATCTCTTTCATCATGAGCCGGCACCGCCATTATAGCACCTGTTCCATATCCGGTTAAAACGTAGTCGGCAATCCAGATAGGAAGTTCTTTTCCATTCGCAGGATTTATTGCATATGAGCCGATAAATACACCTGTTTTTTCTTTTGCAAGATCTGTTCTTTCCAAATCGCTTTTAAGTGATATCTGTTTTATATACTTTTTAACTGAATCTCTTGATTCCTTGGTTGTAAGTTTGCTCACCAATGGATGTTCCGGAGATAATACAAGATATGTTGCTCCGAAAATTGTATCAGGCCTTGTTGTAAAAACTTCAATATATTCATTTTGATGTGCAGATTTGAATTTTATTTTTGCTCCTTCGCTTTTCCCGATCCAGTTAACTTGAAGTTTTTTAATGTTTTCCGGCCAGTCAACTTTATCTAAATCTTCAATAAGCCTTTCTGCATAAGCCGTAATTTTTAATATCCACTGCTTTAAAGGAACTCTTTCTACAGGATATCCCCCTTCTTTTGACTTTCCGTCTTCAACTTCTTCATTGGCAAGTATAGTTTTGAGTATAGGACAGTAGTTCACATTGATTTTAGCTTCGTAGGCAAGACCCTTTTCATAAAGTTTTGTAAATATCCATTGTGTCCATTTATAGTATGAAGAATCTGATGTTGAAATTTCTCTATCCCAGTCATAACTAAAACCAATAATTTTTAACTGCCTTTTGTAAATTTCGATATTTTTTTTTGTTGTAATTTTAGGATGTGTGCCGGTTCTTATTGCATACTGTTCTGCAGGAAGACCAAAACTATCCCATCCCATAGGATGGAGTACTTCATATCCCTTTTGCCTCATATATCTGGAAACAATGTCTGTACCCGTATATCCGGCAACATGTCCTACATGCAGACCGGCTCCCGAAGGATATGGAAACATATCAAGAACATAATATTTTGGTTTAGACGAACAGTCGCCGGCTTTAAAAGTTTTATTTTTCTCCCAATAGGACTGCCATTTTTTTTCGATTATCTGATGATCATATTTTCTGTGCATACAAACCATTATATTTATTTTTATGTCATGTTACCATTTATTAAAAAAAAATTCGAACTAAAACTCATGAAAAAATTATTTCAATAAAATAATGAAAAGTATATTTTTATTCAAAAAAAAATTAATAGGTTTAAAAAATGTTTTTTAATATTATTTTTTATGAAGTTAAAGGTGCTTATACCATTATAATTAAAAATCCTTCGGTTGAAAATCCAAAAATTGCTCTCATTATTTCATTAGCAATAAAAATTTTTGGTGTGCTAACAACAATGTATGCCGCTTTGTTAAATATCACTCCATATTTAGGTGTTGCGATGTTTTTATTTTCTTGCTTGATAGATATTGCAATAATTTCAAATTATCAAGAGATAAAAGAAGACATTGAAGAATCTCAATTACAACCTGCAGAAAAGGGAGAAAAAGATGCTTTGGAGTTTAAAGAAGATATTTTAGAGGCAAGAGATAGAGTGAGAGGCTTTTTCAAGTCTCTTTTCTCAAGGAATAATATGTGAAAATTTTTAATTCTTTTAACAATAGAGTTTGTGATTTCATTGAAAAATTTGATGAAAATATAGATATTCTTACAAAAAAAAATAATAAAAAAGCTGCAGTAATTTCTTTAATTTATAAAATTACTGCAATTGTAATGCTTATTTTTGTAAAATCGTTCCCTCCAATTTTTATAACTTCAATCTATTTCATCTCTTTATCTTTTTATATTGATTATAAAATTATGACCAACATTGAACCATTGATTTATTGTATCTTAGATAAAAGTATAAATGATGAACCTTATAAAAAAGGATATTACGAAGGAAGTTTTTTAGGCCGCTTCTTAAAAGGTCTGCCGGAAAGAGCAAAAGGGTTTAAAAAAGGATTTGTATATGAGTACTATTCAAAATGAGTTGAACTTTACATCCATTTATCTATCCTGCACATTGTTTGCAGGGGTAATTATTTTAACAACTAATAAAAATCTCCAGAAAAAGTTTTTTTCATTAATAACTAACCATTTAAATCAAAATAAACAAATTGAAGATAGACACAAGGAACCGTCTGTAGCTTCAGATGCTCAAACAAGAGCTGTTGAATTTGTTATAAAACAGCAAAGAATTGTAAAAGTTCCAAGATCATATTGGGATTTAAAAAATTTTAATTATGTTAAAAACAATCCAATTGTCAGTTTAATTTATACCCTATCCGCTAAGATTTTAGCATTTTTGATTTCTTATATTTCTTCTTTTTTTGCATCTCTTGTTTTTTTTACTTCATTTTTTTTAATTGACAGATCTATAATTTTGCTTGGAAAAGAGTTCTTTTTATCTATAAAAATTGTATACTTTTTATTTAATCCTTTAACAGCCACAAAAGAAGCGTTTTATTGGATAATAGAACAGACAAAATTAGTATTTTCAAGGATAGATAATGCCGGAACTGTGTGAAGTAGAAACTATAAAAAAAAATTTATTAGATACTGTTAAAAACTCTGTAATTGAGGAAGTATTAATTTTTAACAGTTCAATAATAAAACCTCATTCAGAAGATTTTTTTAAAAAAAAACTTTCTAAAAAAACAATTAAAAACATTTTAAGAAAAGGAAAATATTTATTTTTTGAAATAGAAAATTTTTATTTAACATTTCATTTTAAAATGACCGGTCATATCTTTTTAAAAGATTTTGATTATAAATATCAGAAGCACGAGCATTTAATTTTTAAACTTTCTAATGGAAAACAAATTATTTATTATGACACTAGAAGATTTGGAAAAATAAATATTTTTGAAAATATTAAAAATTTGAAAATTGGTATAGACGCCTTAAATAAAAATTTATCTGAAAATTTTTTTTATGAAATATTAAATAAAAAAAATATCAATATCAAAACACTTTTATTAGATCAAAAAATTATTGCCGGGATTGGTAATATTTATGCCGATGAAATTCTATTTTTATCAGAAATTCACCCTGAAACAATGACTTGTAAAATAAATAAACAAAAGTCTGCTAAAATTTTAAAATCAATTCAAACCGTACTTATTAATGGAATAAAAAATGAAGGGACTTCTCTAGGCTCAAACAGATCTAATTTTTCAAATATTTTTGAAAAACATGGA
>Ga0155611_111_pt2 | contig 9609 bp, 9 predicted proteins | sample RifCSPhighO2_12_FD_107268 | JGI IMG/M metagenome (GOLD analysis project Ga0155611, IMG submission 107268) | Chlamydiae bacterium RIFCSPHIGHO2_12_FULL_27_8
GAGAAAATATTTTAATTTTTTTTGATGATGATATTTTTAATTTTTTTAATTTTTTTGATACTGAAGATGGTTATAATTTATTAAAATGTCAGAATATATATTTTTATTATTCTAATCCCTTTTCATTATTTTTAGCAGAAATTCAAAAAAAATTTATTTTAAATAATGTTAAAGTAGATTCTTTGTTTCAAACAAAGAAATTTTTAAAATATAAAGAAGAGATTGAAAAGAAAGCAATGCTTTCATCTTTTGCTAAACAGGAATATTTAAATCTTCCCAGACTTTTTAAAAATTTTATTTCAAATATTGAAAAATTTGAAAATTCCTTTTTTTTAGAAAAATTTGAAAATTCTTTTAAAAATTTTCCATGTATAATTTTAGGTGCCGGACCATCACTTAAATATTCATATGAATATTTAAAAAAAATAGATAAAAAAGCTTTGATAATTGCCGGTGGAACTGCTATTACCCTTCTTTCAAAAAATTCTGTAAATTTTCATTTAGGTGTAGCAATAGATCCAAATCTGGATGAGTTTAAAAGGCTTTTAAAGGCCACATCTTTTGAGGTTCCATTGATTTATGCTGCCAGGCTAAATTTTGGGATATTTAATCTTATGAATGGCAAAACAGGATATTTAAAAGGTCAAATGATAGAAAGCTTTGAAAAGCTTTTAAATGAGAGATTTAATATAAATGAAAAACCAATTCAAAATACTAATCTAGAGAGCGGATTAAGTGTTACCGGAGTATGTCTTGATATTGCAAATTTTTTAGGATGCAGTCCAATCATTTTGGATGGTGTTGATTTATGCTATTCATCAAATAAACTATATCCTGAAAAAATTGTAGATACAAATAAAGATAAAGATCTTTTTTTTAAAAAAAACAAAAACCAAAAACTTTTTAAAACAAATCTTAAATGGGAAATAGACAGGGCAGCTTTAGATTTAAAGGCTAAAAGTTTAAAAAATAAAAAGTTTTTAAATTTAACAAAAAACGGAATGAAAATTTTTTCTTTTAAAGATAGTTCATATAAAGATTTGGATATTTTTTTATATAAATCTTTAGATATAAAAGGGTATTTACACAGTTTAATAGAAGAAAATTCAAAAAAAGTATCTAAAAATAAGATAAGTGATTTTAAAAATGAAATTTTTAATTCTTTAAAGACAACAAAAGATTTATTAGAAAAAATTATCAAAACTGAAAAAAATTATGAAAAAATACTTTTTTTAGATGATTTGGAAAATGAATTTTTTTATAAATTTTTTTTAAAGGATATGAAGAAAATTTTGGAAAATCACTTTGAAAATATAGATATTTTTTCAAACCTTTTAGAAGTAATAGAACATTTTAAAAAAGTTTAGTTAATATAACGCTTTAAAATTATTATTATTTTATATAAACCTTTATATATCAGTTTTTTATAGGAAGATTTATATTAAATATTGTTCCTTTATTTAGAACTGATTTTACTTCAATGCTTCCAAAATGTGAGCTGATTATTTTATTGGCTTCGCAAAGTCCAAGGCCGCCGGCTTTTGATTTTGTTGTAAAAAACAGAGAAAAAATTTTTTCAATATTATGATCTTCAATACCTGCCCCATCATCTGAGATTGTAATTATACAAAGATCGTTATTTTTCATAAGAGATATAGAAATATTTCCATAATCTTCAATTGCCTGATAAGAATTGATTAATATTTTGGAAATAGCGTTTTTTATTAAATTTTTATCTCCAAATATGTTTATAATCTCATCACTGTAATGAAAATCAATATTTATATTTTTTGAAAAAGAATCATCTTTTTTAAAAGTTTTAATAATCTCTTTTAAAGAGTCTTTAATATTAAAGGTAAAAGCGTCAATTTTTATAGGTTTTGCATATTCACTGACATTATTAACAACTCTTTCAATAGATTTGATGCCGTCTAAAATATAAATTGTCATATTTTCTAAATTTTTGTTGTTTACCAAATTTTTGCCTAAAAGAGAAGCGTAGCCTCTGATCATAGAAAGGGGATTTTTCATTTCATTTACTATCGAAGATGTTATTTCACCAATTTCTTTCATTTTATCATTTCTACTTGCTTGAATTTTTAATTTCTGCATTTTTGTAATATCATTTAATAATATTATTAGACCTTGATGCTCTTCTGCACTATCTGAAATGTAAGAAGAAGAGATTTCAATATCTTTAAATTCCGAATCTGTTTTTTTTCTGATGTAATTAATATTTTTAGATGATTTGAATTTGAAGGCATCTTTCATTGAGAATCCAAAAAAATCATCTTCAAAATTATCTTGGTAATTGTTAAAAAGAACTTTTTTAGGATCTGTGCCAAGTATTTTAAAGGCTTCAGTATTGTAAGTTGTAACAACTAAGTCTTTATCAATAAAAATAATACCTTGGGAAGTGTTTTTTATAAGGTTGTTTAAATAAGCCGTTACTGCAGATAAATCAGATACTTTTTGATTTAAAATATCTTCTGTTGATTTTAGTTTCATAGATACGCTTTCGAATCTGTCCTGCAGTCTTTGATGTGCGGTATTCAATTTTTGAACTTCAAGTGAAAAAAATGTAAAAGCATTTGCTAAATGTTTAACTGCTTCATCTTTAGTTGTTGAATTGATAGCATTTTGAGCGGACTCTTGAAGTTTTTTTAATATTTCAGACATAATACGCCTTATGTTATATTGCTTTTCAACCTCAATATAAGAAATAAACATGTTGTATAAAAGTCTTTTTATTTTTTTTATTCTTTTATTAACTTCTTGTAATTTTAATGAAAACAAAAGTAATAAAATTAAAAACATTAAAATTTTAGAAATATCTAGAAAAAAAGATGATAAATATTTTGATTTTGAAAAAGTTGAAATGAGAAAAATCAGAAATTATTCATTTGAAAATGAAGTTGACAATTTACCAAAAATTACAAAAGAATATTTTAGATGTAAGGGAAATGCCTTAAATCCGGAGAGAATCGACGAAACAAACAAGGAAGATATCAAAGTTTTTTTAGATTGTGATGGTTCTTCAAAACATTCACTTCCTATAATAAATGGAAGTGAAAATGTTTATTCCATTTTAGTGGAATTATTAAATTACATTCAAAAAAGGACTAAAAAAAGAGTCAATATTACATGCGGACACAGATGTCCGAAGCATAATGCTTATTCTGATTTTTATTTAAATGCTAAAACTTCGAAACATATGATTGGAGCTGAGGTAGATTTTTATGTTGATTCATATGAATATAAACCTCATGACATATTAGAAATTATTTTTAACTTTTATAAAGAAAAAAAAATTTATAAAAATAAAACTGAATACCAAAATTTTTATGAGTATACAAAAGATTTGGATGTAAAAGCTCCTGCTTTTTATAATAAAGAAATTTTTATTAAAACATATGATTTTGATGAGGGCAGGGATTTTTCAAACAGGCATCCCTATCCTTATATTTCAATTCAGGTCTTATTTGATAAGGATAAAAATGAGAAAGTTAGCTATTCTTATGAGAAAGCAAATAAAAACCTTTTAAGATTTTAATTTTTTTGGCAGAATATTTTATTTGCCGATGTGGCGGAATTGGTAGACGCAGTAGATTCAAAATCTACCTTTGCTTGCAAAATGCCGGTTCGATTCCGGTCATCGGCATTTTACCTAATGTTTTTTCAGAAATGTCAAAATTTTTTGTTTTATTTTTTTCTAGTTGAGTGTCTGCAATTTCAAAAAGTTTGTTTTTATTATCCATGCACCAATGTTATAATTTTTATTACATTCGTGCGGATATTTAATTAATTTGAAGATTAGATTCAATTAATTCTTTAAGAGTTAACCGTTTAAATATAGTTAAATCTATAGAATTAATTCAAAATTTAAATAATTTTGGTCTTTCTGTATGATGGTTTTATTGAGGTATGGATAAAATAAACTATATTGATTTTTCCATTTTAATATCAGGTTCTTCGGTAAATAATTTTGACACCGATTATTGAATCATTTCAGCAATTCCCTCTTAAAATATTTCGTATGCACAAGGGGGAAAAGAAGCTCATCGAAGAATAATTTTGAGGATCTAATTATAGTGTTAGAACATTTAAAAAAACTAAAAAGGTTTTTAAACAATTTAAAAGATTTTGAAAAATTCAACATATTAATTTTCCTAAAAAAAATTTTAGAAAAATTAAAAACGAAAATTTTATTTGTCAAATAATTTATTTAAGAAATTAATTAAAAAATCCTTAAATTATCTTTACAAAAAATTAATAATATATTAAAACATACTCGCTTAAAAAAAAAGGTAATCAGTATGGCTAGTGTTGGAGTTAAGGGAATGATAGTAGCTTGTGATTTTATAAACGCTTTAAATGCAATTGTAGAATGTCGCAGCGATCATGATGATCTATTAAAAAAAGCAAGGCTTGTAAATAAACTCATTCTTGCAGGGTTTTCACTTAGTGATTTAGCATATTTTAATGGAAATGTAAAAATTCAATACAAGTTAATACATAAAAGTTCTGAATATATTTTTAGATTTGCAGATTTTATTGCTAGTATACCGGAAGCATTTTCTGATTCAGACGGCTCGTTTCAAGGGGTATTAAAAGCAATACAGATAGTTGCAAGCAGTGCATTTGATACATTTAGAGTTGCTTTTGAACATAGTGCATTAGTAGAGCAAAAGTATATTGAAGAAGTTGAAAAAAATCCGGAGGCAACACGACCGGAATATGAAGTTGATGCAAGAGGGGAAGTTAATATTAAAGGTTATAAAAAAATTGATAAGGCCGAATGTGAGAGAAATAAGGAAATAAGTGATAAATGTTCTGCCGGATTGTCATATGCGAGAATTATTACTGAATCCGGAATAGTTGGAAAAACTGCTGTAGCTGTTAACGATGTTTATAGACAGTTAATAGAATTTTTAGATTTAAGAAATCAGGAAAGAAATGAATTAATTGTAGATGGAAGATTAAATTTAGCAAGGGTGAGAAGAATTCCATTACCTTTACATGATAATGATTTTTTTAGACAACATATATGTCCAATTACTCATGAGCCGATTAGAGATCCTGTTTTAGATCCAAATGGAATAACAGTATATGAAAGAAGTGCAATTTTAAATTGGATAAGAATTCGTCCTGTATCTCCCGTTACTAGACAGCCGTTAAGAGCTGACCAACTTGCAGAAATGCCTGCATTAAGAGCAGAAATTAATAGAAGGTTAAGAGAGTTTGAGCCTTTAATCATTAGTAGGTTAAGAAACGGAGAAGAAGATGATTTATAAAGTTATAATTGTTGGTTCTTTATATGCTATTCCAAGAATAGTTGAACATATAAGTTCCGAGCCAAAAGAAGATGAAATTTCAAGAATAAATTCATTAAGGCATCTTTTATATCCATTTAAAAATGATATTGTGAAAAAAATCCCACCGATAGTTTATGATATTGGGCATTTATTTGCAAGATATGGTTGGTTTCCGATTGGGATAATTTTTTTACTTGATCAGTTTCAACCGATGAGTATTGTATCCATTGAAAGTTACGTAAGGTTTGTTTTGGCATGTGTAATATCATTAGAAGTTTTTTCAGTATATCAAAAAATCATAGGTGAAAAAGATGGCGTTAATAGTTAGAAGTTCAATTGATATTTATGATTATAGGGAGTTATTTTCATTATATTCAAAATGGTCTGAAAGAAAAATATTAGATTTGGACGATCAATTTGAAACTGTAAGGTTATTCAACAAGCTTAAATCGAATATGGAATATATTTGTGATCCGAAAACATTTAAGTTTTTTTTACAAATGAACTATTTCATTGAGGTTATTAAAAATGAAGCTAGAATAACACGTGCAGTTAGAAATTTTTTTGTTGTTTCAGGTAAAACTCAAAAACAGCTCTATGATGATCCAAAAGATGGGGTTGTTTATGAACTGGGTAATTCCAGCGGTCTTTTAATAATGTTTCCCATTATGGGGAAATTTAGAAGTGTCTCTATTAACTTAAATGAAAAAGTTAATGGTAGGTTATGTGATATGCTCTCATATGAAAAATTTGATTGTCAATTACAAAACGGCAGTGAATGTGACTTATTTTGGTCTTTTAGATCTACTTTTAGTTTTTTTGATGCAGCTGCTAAGTATGATAAGAAACAAAGTCCTATTGTTGATTATTTTGATAAAAATGCAGCAGAGCTTACTGAAACTAGAAATTATGATTTTATAAGGGTTTTGAAGCATCCAAAAGACTTATTGGAAATGGGTTTTAAATTGAATGATGCTCGTAAATATTTCATGGTTCTTTTTTTTCATAAAATAGCATTAAAAGCTGAGGAGGTAAAATAATTATGAAAATTTTGTTTGATGATAAACATCCTTTAGGAAAGTTATATTTTGAAAAAAAAGATGGAGAAGATAATTTTTTTATTACGGAAGTAGATGAGACCGTTAAAAAAATTAATCAGGTATTTTCTGATTTTGTTTTTAGAGATATCAAGGAGAGTGTAATTATTCAAATGCTAAGAGATAGGGAAGTTTGTCAAATCGAATTGAATAAAATAGATGATGAAGATGATGAATATGAATTACACATTAATGAAATCAAGACAGTAGTACCTAGAAGAAATCTAAATATGTCAGAAGATAAGTATCGTCTTTTGGTAGAGCTTAAAATTCATGATAAAGATGTTAAAGATGAAGACATTTCTGCAAGTTTAGTAAAACACTTAGCAAAAACAAAAACCTATACTAGTGTTTATGTCACTAGTAGTGAATCCTGTAAATTTCATACAGTAGTGAAACCCGGAAGAATAATCAGGACAACTATTGATGCATTGCCTGCACTACGTAATACTTTTTCAATTATTTTTACAAAGGTTTATTGGCAAAGTCAACCTGAAGATGAAAATAAGCTGGAATTGGCTGTATTAGGATCTGATGTTTCATCTAATGTAGATGAACTTCAGCGATCATATTTAAAAAATTACACTTTGGAAATACATGCTTCATATGATTTACAGTCATGTATATTGATGCCGGTAGAAAAACCAAAATGCGTGATAACCTAGTATGACAATTGAAAAGATGACTCTATGCTATCAGGATGCTACAGCTGTAGCAAGGATTGCAGAGATCAAAAAAATTATAAGAAGTGAAGCGGCTACACGTACAAAAATTATGATAGTTGCTCCAAAAGTTATTTTCATATTAGGAACAGGATTAGAAACAATAATTCAATTTGTTCCTTGTTCTGTACCATTTAGATTTACGGTAAAAGTTATTACTTCAATAGGTCTTGCTGCAGAAACTATTAGTGATAGTATTGATGATGGTAATATAAAGGTTGTAGAAGTAATTTCTAAAATTAGCTATTCAATTCTATTTTCTATGGAAGAACATATCATAAGTTTTTTTAAAGCGAGCAAGAATGTTGAATCTGCATATGATAAAATAAAGGCAGTATTACTTATATTATCGAATCAGGAAAAGATAACACTTGGTGTAAAGAATCTAGTATCGGTAATTCATAAAGGTCCTAGAGGGGATTTGCTTCCTTTTGAGAAAACGAGATATATTGATAAAAAGTATTTTGAAGATGGATTGATAATGGTCACAGATATTTCTGAGTTAGATGAAATTCCTGATGATATGAGATACTTAGAATGTTATGAAGATAAAAATCTTTGTCCAATTTCGAATAACCCTATTAGGTATGCTGTAGGAGCGGTGGGAGAGGAAATACATCCTGAATCTCCTATATATGAAAAAAGTAATTTGCTGCAGTTTTTAAATGGTCACGAAGATGAACTCCCGCCTAATTGGCCGGCTCAAGTTATATTTAATAGAACAAATATTGTTCCATTTTTGAGTAAACAAAATGAGATTGATCGGAATTTAAGAGAATATGTAAAAGACTTTAAATTATTACACAAAGATCCGCTTTTAGATGATTATGTTTTTGCATTTGTAGATAAATTTTACTTTTTTGATTTGGAAGTTTCTGATTTAAAAATAAATGCTATTGTAAGATCTTTTCTTCCAAAAGATTTTCTAAGTAAAATTTATTCTGTGTATGTAAGAAAAATTGAACATAAATTTAAATATGAGGTTGGGAAAATTAGTGCTATAGAGATTCAAATTGATCTTATGATACCGCTAATTTGTGCTAGACATGAAAATTTAAATGTTGAATACATAGCAGGGGCAGTATTGGGAAATCATGATTATAAATATCAAAATGAGCTTAGAAAATTTTTACAAGTTGGGTATAGCAAAATGTTGATAGTATTGAGTCCGGATAGATATAGTTTTTCTGCCATATCTTAATTTTTTAAAATTATTTTTATGATCAAATTAAAAGTTGCAATTGATAAACATCTTTAATTTTATTAGTTATACAATAACCTTGTTGTTAAAAATTGATTTTTTAAGCAGAAGTTAAAGTTGATTCAACTTGTGTTTCTTCAAACTTTTTAGAGACTTTATTGATTGATAATACCCAAAGGGGTATTACAGCTAAAATTATAACAAAAATTATTGGTGCTGCTCCCATTGGAGTGGAAAAAATCATAAATAAACACTGCAGTACTAAAGAGCTGGAAGATTTTCCAAGGCGTGAACCTATGCCGTCTATAGCTGATTTTCCTTGTAGTTTTTCTTCAGCAGAAAGGGGGATAAATGCCATTTCTTTTGTATCATCAAAAACAGTATATTTTAAAGCTCTGGATAATACATTTTGAAGAGAGCCGAAAAATACAGATAACACTAAGGGAGAAAGTCCCCACAGGGTTAAAAATAAATTTGAAGTTAGATGATATTTTCTTGCAAAAATAAAATAGAAAAATCCAACAGAAGAGAGAAGCAATACTACAGGTGTTACCATAGCGGTGAATCTCCATCCGAGTCTTCTAATAATATTGCCTGAAATAAAAAAAGCAGATAAGGCTGCAATTATTCCAATAATATAGGTTATCTTGCTCATATAAGCTGTAAAAGCTTCAGAGGATGGGTAAAGTTCTTTAATTTGAGATTTCCACATAACCTCTGTAAGATTAATCAAGATATTGTAAGAAAGAACCATTAAAGAAATGTATAAAACATACTTTGATTTAACAGCATAGAGAATGCTTTTTTTAAGGGATATTTTTTGTCTTCCATTTTTAGTTGCGTCTCCGCCCATTAGATGTCTTTCCGTATAAACGGTTTTATGGAGGTGCCTATATATAACAATTATTAGAAGACCTGAAACTAATATTAGTAGAATGAATAAAAATAATATTTGGTCCCAGTTTGTTCTAAATCCAAATAATTTATAAAAAAAATTTGCGGAAGTTTTCGAAACTAATGCTTTCGTTGCTAAATGTTCTCCTAAAATACCTGCAAAAATTCCTGCAATATTTCTAGATACACCGAAAAGGGCATAAAATCTTTTTGCTTCGGAAACAGATAATACATCTACTACAAAAACCCATAATAAAAGAGATAAAATAATTGTAGACCAAGCTTCTGCCATAATATAAAAAAGAGAAAAATGCCAATATTTTACAATTGCGATTAATCCTTTAAATCCTTTAGGTAGAATGGTAGATAAATAATCAGCA
>Ga0155611_112_pt1 | contig 9603 bp, 5 predicted proteins | sample RifCSPhighO2_12_FD_107268 | JGI IMG/M metagenome (GOLD analysis project Ga0155611, IMG submission 107268) | Chlamydiae bacterium RIFCSPHIGHO2_12_FULL_27_8
CCCATAGGCGTAAAATTTGGAATAATTTTAGTTATTGTCGATAATAAACAATATGAAGTTGCAACTTTTAGAACCGATGTTTCCTACGAAGACGGCAGAAGACCCTCCCAAGTAAAATTTTCAACTCCTGATGAAGACGCTAAAAGAAGAGACTTTACAATAAATGGCATGTTCTATGACCCAATAAAAAAATAAATTATAGATTTTGTTAATGGAAAAATTGATCTTGAAGCAAAAATTATTAAAGCTATAGGTGATCCAAATCAAAGATTTTTAGAAGATAGACTTAGAATGATCAGAGCAATCAGATTGTCATCTAGATTTTCTTTTAAAATTGATAAAGAAACAAAAATTGCTATTTCAAAACATTCAAAAGATCTGTTTCCTTCAGTAGCTATTGAAAGAGTTATGCAGGAATTTCAAAAAATGAGCCTTTATAAAGGTTTTAGAAATTCCTTAATTAAAATGTTTGAAGTCAATCTTTTGCAAACAATTTTCCCATCTTTAAAAGAACTTTCGATAGATGAAATAAAAAAAAGAACCTTGATTATTGAAGGTTTTCCAAAAGAAACCCCGGTAATCATCTCTATTTTAGAACTTTTTAAAAATATTTCATTAGAAGAAAAAATAGAAATTTCTAAATATTTAAAAATTTCTAATAGAGAAATTGATTTTGTAAAATTTATTCACTTATCTAAAGAATTTATTGTGGATTTCAAAAATATTGATGATTATACTTGGTCTCTTTTTTTTACTTCAAAATATTCAGAAATAGCTCAAGATATTTTAGCAATGTATATCCCGGCAATAGATCGAATCGCATTTTTTGAAAAATTAAATAATAAAAAAGAAGAATTAAAATATTTTATAAATAAAATTAAAAATAAAGACCCTATCTTAAAATCTGAACATTTAAAACTTTATAATATCAATCCGGGCTTATTAATGGGACAACTTCTAAAAGATGCAGAAAAAATTTCAATAAATAAAAAAATTAAAGAGCCTCATAAAGTTATAGAAGAATTAAAAAAAACTAAACTGTGGCCAAAAGAATCACTTTAAGCAATCATACATGCTGTGTTGATAAGCATGGAAACAACTTTTACTGCATTAATTAAAGATTTTTTTAAAAAAATTGTCGGATCTAAAATCCCTTCATTATTCAAATCTACAAATTTGCTTTTTAAAACATTATACCCAAGATTTTTAGAACTTTTAAAAATTTTTTCAATAATTAATTCAGTGTTTTGACCAGAATTTATCAAAATCTGTCTTAAAGGAACTTTTAATACTTCAGAAAATATCTTATATGCAACTTTATCCGCTTCAGATAAATTTTCTTTTTTTAAAAAATGTTCTAAAAATTTAGCACATTTTAAATATTCAACTCCCCCGCCATTTGAAATACCACCAATATTAAAAAGTTTTAAAATTTCTAAAATTTCTAAAAATTTTTCTCTCTTTTCTTTAAATTCTAATTCCGTATCCCCATTTAAAAAAATTTCAGCATAGCTGTTTTGAAAAAATGATCTTCTCTTTATTATTTTATCAATTTCATTTTGATCTCTGGTTTTTGTTATTTCCAAAGATAGTTTTTTAGTTTTATCTTCAAATTCACTCTTTGTATCAAATATGAAAATAGTCTTGTCTTTCAAAATTTTAATAAATTTACATGATCCGAATTTATTTTTAAAATTTAAATAAATATCTGTATTACAAATATTTGCAATATCATTCAATACAAATTTTTCTAAAAAATAACTCTCTAAAACACACACCGGAAAATTATTTCTTACTCTATTCAATACTGCCGTTTCCAATGCCCTTTTTTCAACCCGGCTAGCTATAATAACAAGTGGCTCTTTATCAGCTCTTTGTAAAATTTCTGCAATTTCATTCTCTGAAACTATATTTTTTTCCAGAATTAAAATTTTAGGGTTTTTGAATTCAACACTTAAACTCTCTTCATTGTTTATAAAATAATTTGATAAATATCCACTATCTATTTCATAGCCATCTAAAAATTTAACCTCTTGCTTATCAACATTTTTTTCACTTATTTTGATAAAACTATCAATCGGTATTTTTTTAAACCCTTCTAGCAATAGTTTGGATGAAGAAATATCTATATTGTTTAATATAAAATTTTCTATAACCTGTGCAGTTATCTTTGTATTTGAGCTTTCTTCTAAAAAATCTATAGACACTTTTAAAACTTTTTCTAGAGATTCTTTTAAATATACAGGTGATACACCAAAAGAAATATACTTTAAGCAGGCTTCATAAAAAGCTTCTATCAGAATAATTGTTGTCGAAAATCCAATTTTTAAATCGCTTTTTGTTTTTTTAGCAGCTTCATTAATTATTTTTACTGCCATATTTTCAAATCTGTCTTCAAAAAAAATCTCACCCGCTATTTTTTCAGCATTTTTTGAAGAAAAAATATACCCATCTTTTCTAAAAATTACATTTTTAGGGTTTGGCCCATATGTAACTTTAATGGTTTTAGAAAATTTTTTTATCCCATTTAATATTGAAATTAAACCGCTTTGATTTAATTGAAAGGTCTTTTCCATATTCATACCTTCATTTAAAATAGAAAAAAAAATCTCATTTGTCAAAATTAAAAATTATAATGCTATAAAAATATATCTGTCATAAAATATCAGTAATTTAATAATCACATTATGAACGAAAAAAAAACATCTTACCTTCAGGAGGCAAAAGAACTATTAGATAGTTTTTCCAATAAAACTTTTTCAACAGAAGAAAGATGCTCAAATTCAATAAAATTATCCGAAATTATCTATTCTTATATTAATCAAAATAACTCTTTTATAAATTTTTTTAATTTTAAACTCGATCCTTCCAATCTTTTAGATTCTAAAGCTTTTTTACAAGATTCAATTGATCAGCTTCTAAGATCAAAATCAGAGGAAAGAACTTTAGAACACTTTTCTCACCTTTTAAAGATTTATAGCAATATTAATTCAAAAAGTAATAATATTTTGTTTTTAATTGTTAAATATATCCCTTCACTCTTTCCTGATTATATTTTAAATCTGTTGAAAAAAAAATTGAAAAAAAGTTCTCCTTTAAATTTTATGTTTTCATCTCAAAATGAAATAACAAAAAATTTTTCAACTAATGATAACTGCATTTTATCGCTAGTTTTAAAAAAAGCATTGAGTAAATATCAGGAAGAAAAAAATATAAAAGATTATTTAAAAATACTTTCTAAAACAAAAATTAAATTATTGAAAATTAATATTTCTCATATCAGCTATAAACTTAATTTCGATGATTTTAATTCAATAGAACTTGAAAATAATTTAAGAAATCTTCTTGAAGCTTCAATCAAAGAAGGAAATAAAAAAGAAATTTTTTTAGAAATAGATCAGTTGAATTTTTTTGAAATTACTATGAATATTCTTGAAAAACTTCTATTAGAAGAAACTTTAAAAGATCTTAATCTCACAATAAATATCCCGGTGAACTTTTTTCTTTCTTTTGAAATTTTACAATCTACCTTAAAAATATCAAAAAAAAGAATTTCTATTGGATATACACCCATTTCAATTCATATTTTAAAATACGAAAATAGTAATATTGAAAATATAAACGCTGCAAAAAAAAATCTATCTTCTCCAATTTTAAAATCTAATTATAAAATAGATCTAAATTTAAAAAAAATTATTGATTATGTTGTAGAAAATAATTCATTCCTAAAAATATTTTTTTCTTTAGAAAAGATTTTTGAAATTTCATATTTAATCATCCTAATTAAAGAAAAAAATCTTAATAATTTTATTAATTTTATTTTCATAAATAGAAATTTTGAAAAAATTGCAGTTTTTATCAATCAAATTTTAAATATTGTGCCTTTAAAAAATATTAAATCTGTTAAAGAAGATGAATTTTATCTAATGATTCCCCATTTTTTAAAGGAAATAAATAAAAGCCATTTTGAAATTTTTAATTTAACTTCAAAAGATCCTCTTTTTAACGAATTAGCAGATAATTTTAAAAAAAGTTTTGTCGATCTTAACCCCCTTATTATAAATAATGAACCACGTATACATAAAAAAAATAATTTAGATATTTTTGAAGAATTAAAAAATTTTAAATATGAAAAAATTCCTTCTATAGTTAAAGGCTACGATGTTTTTAATGATTTTAAAAAATTTAATCTGCCGGATATTTTAGAAAAATCTTATGACTTTTCATATATAACCAATGATCAAATGGAAGAAGCTCTGCAATCTGCAAAAAACAATCAATCGTTTTTTGAAAATTTAACTTTAGTGGAAAAAATTAAAATTTTAAACATTGTAAAATTAAATTTTTTGGAAAATAAAAATTATATTGTAAAGTTTTTAATTTTGGATACTTTTAAAAATTTAAAAGAGGCTCTTAGAGAATTTAATATCTCTATCGAAACTATAGATTTTTTAATTGAACAATTTAAAAATTTGTCTTTAATTAAAGATGTTTCAATACAACCTAAAGGAACTTTTTTAGCCATTCCTTCCATATACTTTCCTCTAATGAGTTCTATTGAAATACTCGTTTCCGCTTTTTTAACCGGAAATACAATTATTTTTATACCTACAAAATCAATAAAAATTGTTTACGAAATTATTAAAATTTTTCAAAAAATTGATATGTTTAAAGATTTTGTACAACTATTAAATTTAAAAAATGTTCAGTTTGAAAAAATTTTAAATGATACAAGAATCAATACTCTTTTTATTACCTCCACAGCAAAAGAATCTAAACGCTTAATTAAATTAAGAAATGGCCTCGAAGTTATTGCTCAATGCGGAGGTATAAATACAATAATTGTCACTTCAATGGCTGATAGAGAAGAATCTTTAAAATATATTATAGATTCTACTTTTGAATATTCTTCTCAAAAACTTTCAAGTGCTTCAATACTAATTTTAGAAAAAGAAGTTTATGAAGACAAAAATTTTATAAACGATTTAGTAGAAATAACTAAATCATTAAAATGTTCAAAAACTTATTGCGAAGATTCTTATATTACACCTCTTCTTTGCGAGTTCGAAATAAATAAAATTACTAAGTTGGAAAAAAATGAGTATTGGCTTTTAGAACCATATGCAGATCCTGAAAATTCAAAGCTTTTATATCCTGGAATAAAAATGGATACAAATATTGACGAGCTTTATAAAAAAGAAGAAAAATATTACCCGTTTCTCTCTATAGTAAAAGCTGAAAATTTAAATCATGCTGTAAATATTGCAAATTCAACAAAATATGGACTCTCTGCAGGTATTTTTTCATTAGACCAAAGAGAAATAGATTTTTGGAAAGAAAATATTAATGCTTCAAACTTATATATTAACACAAAAATTGTTAATACAAGAATTAAAAGATCTCCTTTCGGAGGTTTTAAAGAAAGTTCTTTTGGACCTGGATTTAAATCAGGTGGACAAAATTTTATATTGTACTTTTTGAATATTTCTCAAAATGATCTGCCAAGAGAAAAAAAACCGGTCAATGAATGGGTAAATTCTCTAACTTCATTTTTGGAAAATATTCAACTCTCTGCTGAAGAGCTTGGAAATTGGTATGCTACAATTTCAAATTATTCCTACTGGTGTAAAAAATTTCAAAATGAAGCCGATTATTTTAAAATTTTAGGACAGGATAACATTATAAAATATGTTCCAAGAAAAAAAATTACTTTAAGATTAGAAGATAACAGCTTTGCCTTAGATGCCCTAAAAGCTTGTGCCGCTGCACTAACTTGCTCTATGCCCCTCGAAATTAGCTGGAGCGGAAATAAAAATAATGAAAATTTAAGTTGGCTTGACCTGCTTCCAAACCTAAATGTTATTGAAGAAACTAAACAATCGTTGTTAAATAGAATAAAAAATAAAAAAATAAAAAGATTAAGACTGATTTCAAAAGCAGATAACGATATAATAAACGCTGCAAAAGATGCTGCTTGCTACGTAATAGATCAAAAAGTTCTTTCAAATGGGAAATTTGAGCTTTTGCATTATTTAAGAGAAATTAGTATCTCAAACGATTATCATAGATTCGGATTTTTAGGAAAAAGAGAAGCGGAAATCAGGAAACCTTTGTTATGAATTTAAATGCAAAACAACTTGAAGCTGTAAACTACATCGAAGGTCCTCTTCTAGTTCTTGCCGGAGCCGGAGCCGGAAAAACTAGAGTCGTTACAAAAAAAATATCAAAACTAGTTCAGATCGGCATCCCATCTACAGATATTTTAGCCTTAACTTTTACAAATAAAGCTGCTGATGAAATGGCTTTTAGAGTTAGAAAAGAAATTTTACAAAATGTTTTAACTGCAACATTTCATTCACTCGGTGTTAAAATTTTAAGAGAATCAATCTACACATTAGATTATTCATCAAATTTTATTATTTATGATGAAGAAGATTCCTTAAAACTTTTAAAAGAATGTTTTAATCTTTTAAAAATTAAAGATGAAAAATCAGAATTAAAAAAAATAAAATATAAAATTTCTTCTTTAAAAAATGACCTTTTAGAAATAGAAGATCCTATCAATCTTTTTAATTTTGATAAAAATGAAATTAGTATACTCCACCTATATCAAAAAAGTTTAAAAAACTGCAATGCTGTTGATTTTGATGATCTATTATATCTTCCGGTGAAACTTTTTAAAAAACATCCCGAAATATTAGAATTTTATCAAAAAAAATGGCCTTTTTTGTTAATAGATGAATATCAAGATACAAATTTTGCACAATATACTATTTCAAAACTTTTAAGTTTAAGATCCCAAAATATTTGTGCTGTCGGAGATCCGGACCAGTCAATATATTCCTGGAGAGGTGCAAAATATCAAAATATTTTAAATTTTGATAAAGATTTTCCAAATGCAAAAATAATTTTGTTAGAACAAAATTATAGATCAACTCAAACCATATTAAACGCTTCAAATGCTGTAATTAAAAAAAATGAAAATAGATATGAAAAAAATCTTTTTTCCAATTTGGAAAAAGGTGAAAAAATTACAATTTTTATTGCAGAATCAGATCATTTGGAAGCCTCTTTTGTTGTTGAAAAAATTTTAAAATATCACCGGGTTAAAAAAATACCTTTAAATGAAATGGTTATTTTTTATAGAACAAATTTTCAATCAAGAATTTTTGAAGATATTTTGCTATCGCAAAAAATACCTTATATCATTTATGGAGGCATATCTTTTTATCAAAGAAAAGAGATCAAGGATATTTTAGCTTACTTAAAACTTATTGTGACAGATAACGATTTTTTAGCTTTTAACAGAACTATAAATACTTTTAAAAAAGGGTTTGGCAAAGCTACCTTAAATAAATTATTTTTATTATCCGAATCAAAAAATATCCCAATACTACAGCTTTTAAAACTTCTAATTCAAAATGATCCGGATCATGATATAAAATTAAATATAGCTCAAAGGGATAATGTTTCCCTATATTTACAAAATATTGAAAAACTAAGAAATTTATATTCAGAAAATTTATCTTTAGATGAACTCATTTCTGAAGTGATAAATATTTTTGATTATTTTACTCATATAAAAGAAGATATAGAAAAATTTGAAGATAGAAAACAAAATATAGATGAATTCATTACTAAAGCTTATGAATTTGCAAATGAAAATCAAAATGATCTCAAAAAATTTTTAGAAGATCTATCATTAATGAGTTCAACTAATAAAATTGAGAATGAAAAAGCATTAAAATTAATGACTCTTCATAATTCAAAAGGTTTGGAATTTGAAATTGTTTTTATCGTCGGATTAGAAGAAGATCTTTTCCCTCATATTAATTCAAAAAATTCTATGGAAGAGCTGGAAGAAGAAAGACGACTTTTTTATGTTGGAATGACAAGAGCTAAAAAAAAGCTATATTTAGCAGCTTCAGAATACAGATTCTTATTCGGTGCTACTAAAATTTCTACTCCTTCTAGATTTTTAAAAGAAATTCCGGAAATTTATTTAGAAAATCTCTCGGAAAATATTACTTATCATGAAATTGAAAAAAATGAAGAAAATTTAAAATTTTATCCGGGACTTAAGGTCGAACATAAAACTTTTGGAAACGGTATTGTTCAAAAGGTATATGAAGGTTCTCTAGGTGAAACTTTAGATGTTTTATTTGAAAAAAATATAACAAGATCATTAGTAACAAAATATGCAAAACTTAAAATTCTCAATTAGAAATTTTATCTGAAATGATTTTAAAATTTATTGACACTAAACAACTTAAGTAATCTATTAGTCGTAATCAAATATTTCCAAAATTTATCCCTAAATCTAAAAAATGATGGATTAGGATAAAATCTACTTGGATAAATAATCTTTGAACTATAAAAACCCGGTCTCCAAAGTAATGCCGTTCTATAATTTCTAAAAATAGATAAAGTTTCTATCTTTAAACTTGAAGCCATATGTCCTATTCCGGAATCATTTCCTATCATAAATTGTGATTCATAAATATATTTAGCTAAATCATTTAAGTTATCAAAGGCTTCTATTTCCAATCCATTTTCTATTACAAAAGAAACAAGTTTTTGTTCATTTTTTGCAATAACAAAAACAGGAGTAAAGCCAATGGCTTTTAAATGTAAAGCTAGCTTTACATATTTTTTAATAGGCCAATTTTTACTCTCTTTAGCACTTGTAGGATGTATTATAACCCTAGTTTTATGACCTCTATGAGCCAATATATAAGGGCAGGAAATTCCATTAGTTTTTTCAATATTTTGAAGCTTTAATACATTTTTGCAAAATAATAAAATATTATCGACAACAGATATGTTATTTTTAAAAAATGCATCCTCATAATAAGGTTGTGTTCCATTTTTTTTAGAAGAAGATGGATTTAAAACATATACCTTATTTTTATATTTTTTTTTCCCTTTTGAGACTAACTCATTAAAAAAAAATGAGTTTTCATATGAAATGAAAATTTCATCATAGTCTTCTAAAATATTATTAACCGGATCTGTTTTTAAAATTTTTAAATTTTTAAACCAACTTTGAAGTTCAAATAGATTAGGATGATATGTTGTAACTTCATAGCCATTTATGAAAAGATTATGAGATAATGTTAAAGAAACAAGCCCATCGCCTAGTCCCCTACACGATATTACTGCTGCTTTCATATTCTTTAGTTAATTTGTTAAAATCTTTTAAAACCTTTTTTACAGAAATAAAATATTTCCAGAATTTTTCTCTTAATCTTAATCCTTTAATATTTATTAGCTGCATTGAAACAATTGTTTTCCCAAAATAAAAATTAGGCTTCCAAAAGTTTTCTTTTCTTTGAGAAGAAAATATAGTCAATGTCGGAATTTTTAAAGATGATGCCAAATGAGCTACCCCTGAATCATTTCCTATCATATATCCGGATTCATAAATAAATGATGCCGTCTCATCTAGTGAATCAAAAATTTTGGAACATTTTGCTAAATCTTTAAATTCAGAAAGTTCATTTTTTCTTAAAATAAAATATGGCTCATACCCAAGTTCTACCAAAAAATAATAAAGTTTTAAAAACTTTTTTTTCGGCCAGTTTTTTTCTTCATCCTTTGAAG
>Ga0155611_113_pt1 | contig 9368 bp, 8 predicted proteins | sample RifCSPhighO2_12_FD_107268 | JGI IMG/M metagenome (GOLD analysis project Ga0155611, IMG submission 107268) | Chlamydiae bacterium RIFCSPHIGHO2_12_FULL_27_8
CAACATAAGAGACTTATAAAAATTTAAATTATTTAGGGTTCATCCGATAAAACATATGGAGCGTTTTGAAAAAACGTTGATGCAGTGCGAAAGAGGGGACTCGAACCCCTACGAGAAATCTCACTACCACCTCAAGGTAGCGTGTCTACCAGTTCCACCACTTTCGCAGGAAAAGACAATATTATATTGAAACAATCAATATTGTTACAAGACCCTTAAACAATTTAAAAAATTGTTATAACTTTTTGCTGCTAAAATTTTTCACTTATTAATTGATTTTTTTGAAAATTTATTTTACACTTTTAAGCATGACAACAATAGTACATGTACCAACCTATAGAAGTATAACTCATCAGTATAGCGAGGGTTTTAAAGGAACTTCTCCTATTAGAGATGTAGATGAGCTAATGATTCATTTTATTGCCAAGGCTATAGGGGGTAAAAGATTAGAATGGACTCGTATTAAAATGGAGATAGATTCAGTATTAATTACAAAATGTAAAGTCTCTGCTAAAAAGAGTTCAATATTATCGAATAGAATCTTAAAATTTATTTTTCCACAGCCAAAAAAGCATTAATTACATTCTTGAACCCAAGCATCAGATGAAAATTGTTTTCCTGTAACATATTCTATAAGATCATCCCATCTGTACTTATTTCCCGGCATAAAAAGTCTTTCAGTTAAAAATTTTGCAGCACCTTTTCTCCATATTCTGTCTTCTTTTGTAACTTCTAAAATTTTCTTCTGAAGCGTTGAAGCAAAGACCTCCCCTATTAAATAACAGTAATAGTATACAGGAGCAAGACCAATATGATATTTTGAAGCCCAATCTTGTTTATCTTCTCTGTTTTCAGGCCTTTTCATATAGTAATATTTTTCAAAAAGGTCCCACCATAATTTATTTAAATCCTGATCCGGATTTGAATAAAATTCTTTTTCAAATTCTGTTATTAAAAAAGCGGATCTTGAAAAAACAAGCTGTTTTCTTTTAATACCTTTTTCAATTGAATCCAATAATTCATTATTGGTGGAGTTCAAAAACTCTTCCAAAAACTGAGCTGTATATGCCTGCCTTCCCATAAATAAAGCTAAAGCTTCTGTAGTAATTGTATGTGAAGCGGTTCTAAGAAGCCATGGCAGGTTTCTATCAATATTTAAATCATATATTCCATGACCAAATTCATGAAGAAGAGTTTCCATCCATTGGGAATTTGGGTGGATATTATTTAAAGTTCTTACATCACCTTTTCTATCAATATCTATACAAAAAGCATGCTGATTTTTTCCTTCTTTTTCATATAAATCGCTTCTTTTTACTAAATCTTCTATTTCAAAGCCCATTTTTTCATAAAAACATTTTGCAATTTCTAAAACATCTTTATCAGCATAGAGATCTTTTAGCTGAACGGATTCTATTGGATCTATTTGACAAAAAGGATCTTTCCAAGCCCAGGTACCAATTTCATCTACACCAACATTATAAGTTTTTGCTAAAATTTCATTTACTTCTAAAAGCATTTTTTTAAATGAATCATCAGTATGAACTTTAAGGTCATTGAATGTATCAAATAAAACTTCCTTGCTCATTTCATTTAGATCAAGCTGCATTTCAAAATAATTATTATATCCCAAATGGTTTGCTGCCTTATTTCTAAGCTTTGCAATATCAATAATTTTATCTGCAAGTTCAAGGCCTATTTCTTTTGAAGCTTCCCATGCAATTTTTCTGGTTTTAACATCTGTTTCATTCTTTAAAATTTCTCTAATCATGTTTTCGGTTACCCTCTTCCCTTCAATATTAGCTCTAAAATTAGCATATGTCTGAAAAAGTTCAGCTTCTTTTTTAGAAAGATCTATTAAAATGGACTTTGGAAGCATGTTTGCTTTAAAGGTATTTAATAATATTTTAAGCTCTCTTTTTAAAATTGGATTTTGAAGACCATCTTTTTCAAAATAAATAAGTTTTTCATAAACCTCTTCATCGGAAAAATAAATTTTATATTCACTATCTAAGGTAGCAACAAGATCAGCAGCATCTTTAGACCCTGTAGTTTCCAAAAGCCAAATTGCCTTATTTACCTGTTCTTCCTTAATTTCAATTTTTGAAATAAAATTATCTAAAAACTGCTCAAAAGTTCTATCTTTATCTTCTAAAATCGGATATAATTTTAAAAAACTTAAAAAAATTATGAAAAAAATTTTTATAATCCTCATTCGTACCTACCAATTAGTTTTAAGCCCTCATCTAAGAGACAACTGTAGATTTACACCGACTTGCTCAGAATATTCCCTGCAAGCTTTTAAAAGGTTTGGGATTATAAAAGCGCTTTTTTTAACTATCAAGAGAATTTTTAAATGTAATCCTTTTCACAAGGGAGGGGAAGATAAAATTGTTTAATTTTTCTTCCTTCCAATATAAAATTATTATAAATTAGTATAAAAAAAGATAAAAATTATGAAGATATCTCTCTCTTTAATAAAAGAATTTTTAAATTTCAATCTTTCCTTAAAAGAAATTGAGCAGCATTTCACAATGGCAGGTATAGAAATTGAAGGCATAATAAACGAAACGCCTTCTTTTGAAAATGTAGTATCTGTAAAAGTTTTAGAAGTAAAAAGGCATCCTAAAAGTGAAAAACTTGTAATTGCGAGTGTAACAGATGGCAAAAAAAATTATCAGGTAGTATGCGGTGCAGAAAACTGCAAAAAAGGTCTTTTTACTGCTTTAGCAAAGGAAAATGGATTTATAACTTTTGAAAATAAACAAATTTTTATTAAAAAAACTAAACTTTTAGATATTGATTCTGAAGGAATGCTTTTATCATCTAGAGAACTTAACTTTTCAAATGACCACACAGGTATTATCGAATTGGATGAAAATTTTGAACTAGGAATAGACCTAAAAGTATTAAATGAGCCAATTCTGGAAATTTCTTTAACTCCAAATTTAGGTCATCTTCTTAGTGCATATGGTCTTGCAAAAGAGCTTGGAGCGATAATAAATAAAAAAGCATTTTTAAAACCTTTAAAATTAAAGGAGACAAAAGAAACTGTCGATCAACTATTTGATGTAAAAATTTCAGACGAAAGATCTAAAAGATATTCTCTAAGAATACTAAAAAACATAAAAGTTAAAAAATCTCCCTATTCTATAAGAAAACAATTGGAAGCTGCAGGATTTAGATCGATAAATAATGTTGTTGATGCAATAAATTTAACAATGCTGAAACTAGGCCATCCGATGCATGCATTTGATCTTGATAAACTTCAAGGCAATACAATAAAAGTATCCTTTTTGAAACAGGATATCGAAATGTTATGTCTTGATGATGAAAATAGAAAAATTAAAAAAAATACACTTGTGATAGAAGATTCTAAAAACGTTTTGGCTATTGCGGGTATAATAGGTTCAAAAGATTCTTCTGTGGACGAAAGCACAAAAAACATAGTTATAGAAGCAGCATATTTTGATCCGTCTGCTATTAGAAAAACTTCTAAAGATCTAAGTTTAAAAACAGAAAGTTCAATACGTTTTGAGAAAGGTATAGATCCAAACATGATACCTTATGCTATAGACTACGCAGCAAATTTGATTTATGAAATAACAAATTGTGAAATTTTATCAAATAAAATCGATAAAATGACTGAAAAATTTCTTCCTAAAAAAATTAAATTAAGAGTTACAAGAGTTGAAGAAATTTTAGGAAAACATATTAGTTTAAATGAAATTACAAATATTTTTGAAAGACTTGCCTTTCAAATAATGTCTGCAACTGAAGAAGAAGTTATAGTTTCTATTCCGACAAACAGAAATGATATTAATATTGAAATAGATCTTATTGAAGAAATTGCAAGAATTTTCGGATATAATAATTTAAGGTATGAAAAAGCTTTTTATCAAAACTCTAAAATTACTAACAGTGATTTATATATTTTTGAAAAAAGTTTAAAGCATCATTTTAGACAATGTTCCATGCAGGAAATTTTAACCTGCGATTTAATTGGACCGGATCTTGCAGAAAAATCTTCTTTATTAAATATTTCAAATGATTCGTTAGTACATGTAAAACATTATAAATCAATAGATCAATCCATTTTAAGACCTTCGCTTTTACCTTCATTTTTAGAAGCGGCAAAATACAATTTTGATCATAAGAATTTTGATTTGCCATTTTTTGAAATATCTAAAACACATTTTAAAAATGATAATAAAATTATTGAAATATGGACACTAGGATTACTTTTAAGCGGCAAAAAAAGACCTCATTATTTTGATCAAAACAATTTAGATTTAGATTTTTTTGATTTGAAAGGAATTTTAGAGAACTTTTTTGAAACGGTTTTAACAAAAAAATATAAATTTAAAAAATCTAATTATGAAGCACTGCATCCTCATAGACAGGCTAATATATTTTTAGATAGCGATGATATTGCCTATATAGGTGAAGTGCATCCAAATCTTTTAAAAAGTTTTGATATTAAAAAAAGAATATATTTTGCAGAAATAAACCTATCTAAAATATTCAATTTCAGAAAAACAAATTTGAAATATGAAGAAATAAGTCTTTTCCCGGGTTCGGAAAGAGATTTGACAATTTCAATTGATAAAAAAATAGAAATGTCAAAAATTTTCGATATTTTAAATAAAATTTCTTCTCCAATATTAAACAGATATGAACTTCTAGATATTTTCGAAGCTAAAAGTGAAACAAAAAATATTACTTTAAGATTTTTCTATCAGGATAATTTAAAAACTCTTCTCAATGAAGAAATTGATAAAGAACATTTAAAAATTGTTTCTAATATTGAAAATCAACTAAAAAAATAAATTTTCAATTAATTAAACAACTTCTTATCAAAATTGTTAAAAAACATAAAACATCTTGCAAAATAGATATGAATATCAATAAGATAATGTTTAAACATATGTATTTTTTGGAGGCAATAAATGAAAGCGTTAAAAATGTGTTTTTGTCTTTTATCACTTGTAGCAATAACTGCATGTAGTAAAAAAGACAAAAATGACGGCGTTGTATCAAAACAATTTGTGCACAAATATGGTTTTGATATGACCGAAAATGAATGGGAATCTAGAGAAAAAGATGGTCAGTCTATTTCTGTTTTAGAAAATGGTGTAGCAGTAAAGCATTCATATGAAGATGGTGTTTTACATGGAGAGACATCATACACATTTCCAAACAGTTCATTAGTAGAAAAAGTATTTGTTTATGAACAGGGTGTATTAATAAAAGAAATCACAAATGATGAAAATGGTATTCCTCTTCAAGAAAATGCTTTTGAATCTGAAAATAGAAAAAGAGTTACTACTTGGGATAAAGCAGGAGTTCCTATTTCTATTGAAGACTATATTGATAATAACCTTGTTAATGCTACATATTTCAAACCAAATAATGAATCGGAAGCTACAATTCAAAACGGTTCCGGAATAAGGATTAAAAGATCTAGAAATGGTGAGATGCAATATAAAGACATTATTGAAAATGGTATTTTAAAAAACAGAACTACATTTCATCCAAATGGACAAATAAAATCAAAAACATCTTACAACAGTTTTATGCTTGAAGGCGAACAAACAGTATATGGTGAAGACGGCAAGCTTATAATGAAAACAAATTGGAAAGATGGAAATCTAGACGGTTCTAAAAGTACTTTTGTCAATGGGAACAAAATCTCTGAAATACCATATTCTAACGGAATGAAAAATGGTATAGAAAGACATTGGGATACAAATGGCAGGCTTTTAGAAGAAATCCATTGGATAAATGATAAAAGACATGGCTCTCATAGAGTTTACAAAGAAAATGATACAGAGATCAAATGGTTTTATAAAGGAAAAGCTGTAAGCTTAAAAAGATTTGATGAGTTCTCGTATAGAGAAAAACTTATAGCTGACAAAGAAAACTTTGCATCTATCATAGAAAATATGAGTGATGAGGAAGCACTAAGAGAAGACTAAAAAAAAAAATAAAAGCCCTTTTTTAAGGGCTTTTATATTATTCAACTTTTTGTTCATTAAAAGAATCTAGATCAATTAAGTCCTGTTCGATTTCTAAAGATTTTAAAGCTTCTTCTGCAGAAACTCTAAGTTCATCTAATTTATCATCTTCATCTTCAGTAATCAGAACTTCATCTTGAATTTCCTGAACAGCTTCATTTTCTGCATTTGTAATGCTTTCATTATTTACTTCATTTATAGAACAGCATTTTTTACTACTATCATTTTTATCTTTATCATTTTTCTGACAAGAAACCAAAACAACGAAAGAAGTGAATACAATAAAAAAGCCTGTTAATACTTTGTTCATTTACAAACCCCCGGGTTTATATGTTTACTTTTGAATCATAATAGTTTAACCATTTTTTTAGATATTATTTTTTTTTAATAAAATTTAATGTTTTTTTGTAATTAACAAAATAAGCTAATATGCAGTTACGAGGAAGAACATGAAAAAAGATGAATTAATTAAACAAGTTGCTAAATTAGAATCAATAAATGACCAGTTGGGTGCAGAGTTAAAACATTTAGATGACCTACTTAGAAAAATTGGTTTTGAATACGGCATAAAAACTTTAAAACAAGCTGCTTATGAAATAATAAACAAGAATAATTTAAAGAATCCTCCGGAAAATAATTGAAAAAAATAACTACTATTAAATTCATATTTCAATATATTTGAAATATGAAAAAATTAATTTTTGAAAAAAAGCTAAACATTTTGGAACAAAAAAGCAGACAAGCTGAAAAAGAATTCCCGTTAAAATCTAATAAAGAACCTAAAAATATATACTCGATAGAGAAAAATAATCTTTTTTTTAAAATGAGATCTCTTAGGTATTTACTTCAAACTGATAAAAGCAGCAACCTACTAAGATATTTTCTAAAAAGCCCCTTAAAACATAGTAAAAATCTTTTTATATCTTATTTAAATAAAAAGAGTTACATACAAGAGAATGACTTTTTGTTATTTAATTTTGGTTCTTTAGAAGAATTTAAAAAAGAGCTATTAAATAAAAATAATCTATTTCTATATGGTTTTAGCTACTGTCATAAACCAAAAGAGTGTCCAAAAGATAGATTTTCATCATTTTGTGAATATTTTGAAAACAGTCCTATATGTAATCAGTGTATGTTCGGTAAAATAAAAAATTCAATACATGAGGATGATATTTTTACACCTATCAAAGATGTCAATTTTATAGCAAACAAGATACTTGAGCTTAAAAAGACCAACAGAAATAGGGAAGTTATTTTCATATTGACTGCTTGTAATCTTTCTATAAAAATGTTCTCAGATCTAGCTAATATGCTAAATTTAAGAGGTTTATCAATTCAATTAAGAGGCAGAACCTGCATAAATTTTAATTCATTTTTACTTTCAGAAAGATTTGAAAAGAAAAACCTGACATCATTAAGTGATGAGAGTATAAATTTTTTATTTGAAACATTAAAGATCCGTCATAATGTTTTAATTAACGGATTAAGAGCTTAAAGTACTTGTTAAAAAAATATAGTACTATTATTATATTTGTCTAAAGATATTAAATTTTGGAGATAAAATGTCACGATATACCGGTCCTAAAAACAGAATAGCTAGAAAATTTGGATGTAACATATTTGGAAAAGCTAAAAACCCGCTTCTTCATAAGCCAAATCCGCCGGGAGTTCACGGTAGCAAAAAAAAGAAAAAATCTGACTATGGCATGCAGCTGGAAGAAAAACAAAAACTTAGAACAGTATATGGCATGTTAACTCAAAAAAAACTTTTAAACACTTATAAAACTGCTCTGCAGCACAAAGGAAATACAGCTCATAATTTCCTTCAATTATTAGAATGCAGATTGGACAACATTGTTTACAGACTAAAATTTGCTCCATCTATTTTTGCGGCTACACAATTAATTAATCACGGCCATATTTTAGTTGATGGAAAAAAAGTTGATATCAAATCATTTACCGTTAAACCCGGAATGAAAATATCGATGAAAGAAAAAACAAAAAAAATGAAAATTATAATAGAATCTGTAGAAAATAAAGCTAAAGATGTCCCTGAATATTTAATGCTTGATGAAGACAAATATAGCGGCACATTATCATCTATGCCGGAATATGATCAAATACCGCTTCCTCTTGTAATAAACATACCTTTAGTATGTGAATTTTTAGCTCACACAAATTAATTTATCTAAAGCCAACTAATCGTTGGCTTTTTTCTTAAATAATAAAATTTCTTTAAATTTAAATAAATTAGCAAAAATCAAATGGCTTATTGTGAATATTGACAACATACTTGCAAAGCTTATTAACTGGTTTAAAAATCTAGTTGGAAGATAATCTATTTTTTTTAATAAGAATAAAATTGAGGGATCTTGTAAATAATCTCCTAAAAATATAGTTACAATAGCTGCAAAGCCAATTGAAACAAAATTTTTAATACAATATAAAAAGATTCGTTTTTCAAAAAAATTTTTTATATTTTTATTTAAAAAATATAATAAACAAACAAAATTAATAAGTTCGCTAATGCTTGTGGCATATGCAATTGAAGCCGGGTGTAATTTCAATTGGAAAATAAATATATAATTTAAAATTAAATTAATAATTACTGCAAAAACACTTGCTATCATAGGTTGAAAATATTCTTTTTTTGCATAAAATACAGCAGATAAAATCATAACAAAAGCAGCAAATACAAGGCCTGAACAGTAGCCGTATAAGGAATATAGAGTATTTAAAATAGAATCAATTTTAAACTCCCCTCTACCATAGATTACATTGATCATAGCAGGTCCTAATATAAAAACTGCTATGGTTGAAAAAAACATATAAGAAAAACATTTTTTAAAAGACAAATTAAAAAAATGTTTAAAATTTTCAGTATCATTTAATTGAAAAGCTCTTGTTAACGGAGGCAAGAGAGCTGCAGCTACTGAAACTCCAAAAAAGGATATAGGCACCTGATATAATCTCATGGAATACCAAAGGTGAGCCGGGGCAGACTTATTAACAAATAGAGCAAAAATACCGTCTAAAGCACTATTTATCTGAACAGCTCCTATACCTATAATAGAAAAGACAATGGATTTAAAAATATTTCTTATATCCTGAGAAAATATTTTTGGTTTTAATATTTCACTGCTGTTTAAATCATCTTTAATAATTTCATAGGAAGTATTAACAGTAGTTAAATACTGTAAAACAAAAGCGAATACAACTGATATGGATAAAATATATATAAATGTTTTTTCATTAAGCTTATTGAAATTCAAGACAGAAAATATCCAGACAAGGTTAAAAAAAAGTGGTGCAACAGCTGCTAAAAAATGTTTTTTATGGCATTGTAGGATA
>Ga0155611_122_pt1 | contig 9350 bp, 8 predicted proteins | sample RifCSPhighO2_12_FD_107268 | JGI IMG/M metagenome (GOLD analysis project Ga0155611, IMG submission 107268) | Chlamydiae bacterium RIFCSPHIGHO2_12_FULL_27_8
AAATACGTGGAGAAGATTTTCATCCTGAATGGAATTACACTATCAAGTCACGATATATCTAGAGATGTTCAAGTTATTTTTTGACAGTTCCTTAAGCCATGAATGAAATTCATCTTTTAACTCAAGATGAGCGAGAACTTTTCTTTAGAACTGCTGCCGATATCCAAAACATGCCTTTTGAAATTATTGAAAAAGACTTTTGGGTTGTATGGATTTTAGAAAGGTTGTTTTCACTAGAAAAAGTAAGACCCTATCTTACCTTTAAAGGAGGTACTTCTCTTTCAAAAGTATACAGATTGATTGATCGTTTTTCCGAAGACATCGATCTTTCCATTGAACGAGAGTTTTTTGGTTTTGGAATTCCCAACAATCCCGAAAATGCACCCTCCAAGAAGAAACAAAATCTCATCATTGAAAATCTCTCCCAAGCTTGCACAAACTATGTACAAAACGACATGTTGAATGAGCTAACAAGTGCAATTAGTGCCAAGCTTGGAAACAACAAGGGATGGCAACTCTTTTCCGATTCAAACGACCCTGATTCCAAAACGTTATTATTTGAATACCAAAGCAAGAAATCAAACGCTGACTACATCCGACCTATTGTGAAAATAGAGATAGGTGCAAGATCTGAACATTGGCCTATCAGTCACCATATCATTCATAGCTATACCAAAGAAGCTTTAATGGAAAAAATCTACGAGACAGAAACAAAGGTTCGTGTGCTGAATGCCGAAAGAACGTTTTGGGAAAAAGCCACTATTTTGCACCAATATGTTCATTTACCTGCAAATAAAAGAATTCCTTCACGCATTTCCAGACACTTCTACGATTTTTTCCGATTACTCAACTCTCCGATAAAGAAAAAAGCCCTTGAAGAGTCATTCTTACTTGAAAAAGTAGCTAATCACAAAAGCATTTATTTTGCATCAGGTTGGGCAAACTATAGCACTGCTAGGAGAGGAACTTTAAAACTTGTTCCGCCTTCTCATATTTTGAAAGAACTGCAAAAAGATTACGTACAAATGGAGTCCATGCTTTTCAGGGAGATTCCCTCATGGGAATTAATTCTAAAAACGATCGCACAATTTGAAGACGAATTTAATCGCGTTGCAAGATAGAATGTTTTTATAAATACAGACCACTTTTTAAAATAATTTTGGTGGGTCACGAAAAACTGCTGGGGCGGGTCAAGCTCCTATTATTTTCTGAATTAATTGCTTATTTGAAAGGCCCCTTCAACCAGGGCGATTGCATGATAAACTTCTTGACAAATGCTTTTCATAGACATTTTTGTCAAAGACTGTGGAATATTTACTGTTTTTTAAATGCATTGAACTACAGCTTCTTCAGAGTCATCTGCTAGTTCTATATTTCCTAAATCCTCTCCGGTTATATCTATCATCTCAAAAAAACATCTAGCAAGATTGGGATTGTTTCGGATTGTTAACAATAAATTTTCTTCTTCTTTAATATTTGTTTTCATAACCTTTCTCCTTCAAATTTAAAAGAAAAATTTTTCAATTTTTAGACATTTAGTCAAATAGTTTTTATATAGAGTACAATTTTTAGTTACATCCATTATTTTAAAAATAATTGATAAGTTGCAAAAGAATGGTTTTTTATATATATTTTATATATAAAATCTTTTGGAGTATTTTTCATGCGACGATCTATATGTATTGCTGACCCATATATTGTACTTGCCGGTCAAAAGAAAAATTTTACATTTTCTTATACTACTTCTACAGATCTTACAAAAGGTACAACTCTTATTTTTGAAATAGAATCAGATGGAAGAGATATTGATTTTGAAGTACCTCAGGTAGAAAATAAATCTAATGAAAATTATATTTGGGCAATTCTTCCTGATAATAAAGTCATCAATGCAAAAGCTTCTAAAATAAAACAGGTAAGTTTATCCACATTTGAATTTTTACTTCCTCAAGAAATTAAAACCGGAGAAACAATCGCCATTCATATCGGTTCGGTTAAAAAAGATCCTTTAAATGGAATTCTAGTTCAAAAATATACACAAAGAAAGAAAACATTTAATTTACATATTGAATCTAAAAACAAAAAAGAAAGTGAAGCATTCCATGTTGATATTAAAGGAAATAAATTAAATAAATTAAAAATAGTTACTCCATCAATTGTTTCAAGGAACAAAAGATTTGATGTTGTTATTAGATTTGAAGATAAATTTGGAAATTTAACTTCAAATGCCGAAGAGGGAACATTAATTGAACTTTCATACAAACACTTGAGAGATAATTTAAGCTGGAAGCTTTTTATTCCTGAGACCGGTTTCATAACTCTTCCAAATCTTTATTTTAATGAAGAAGGTATTTATAAAATTCAACTTAAAAACTTAAAGAATAATGAAGTATTTTTCTCAGATCCTATAAAATGCATAGATAATTATGAAAAAAGCTTATTTTGGGGTCTTTTACATGGTGAAAATATAAAATATGATTCTATAGAAAATATTGAAAGCACTTTAAGATATTTTAGAGACGAAATTTCTCATCAATTTTATTCTACATCAAATTTTGATAGTGAAGAAGAAACCTCAAATGACGATTGGAAAAAAATAATGACAAATGTCGCGGAATTCAATGAAGATGAAAGATTTACAGCTATGCTTGGCATGCAATATAGCGGTCAGGAAAAAGAAGAAGGAATCAGAGAGTTCCTTTTTTCTAAAGACAATAAGCCTATAATTAGAAAAAAAGATCTGAAAAGCAATTCTCTAAAGAAAATATATAAAATGAATTCTTCTAAAGATATGCTTTCTATACCATGTTTTACTATGGGGAACGGGTTTACCTATAATTTTAATGATTTTAATGAAGAATTTGAAAAAGTTGTTGAAATTTACAATGTCTGGGGATCTTCAGAAATGACTAAACAGGAAGGAAATTTATTTCCAATTACCGGCCCTGTAAAAGAAAATGCCGAAGGTTCGATTCAAAAAGCCTTACTAGCCGGACATAGATTTGGTTTTGTAGCCGGCGGATTGGATGATAGAGGAGTTTATGCATCATTTTTTGATACAGCTCAAGTGCAATATAATCCGGGATTAACAGCGATCCTTGCAAAAAATCAATCAAGAGACGATATTTTTTATGCTCTTCAAAATAGATCCTGTTATGCGACTACCGGTGAAAAAATATTAATTGGTTTTAACATTGCTAATGAAGACATGGGAAGTTTTATTAATATGGCAAAAAAACCGGGTTTAAGATTTAACCGTTATATTTCCGGTTATGTTATTTCCCCTTCTCCTATTGAATATATTGAAATAATTAGAAATAACAAAGTTTGGACTAAAATTGAACCAAAAGATCCTTGTGAACATCAATTTGTAATTGATGACACTCAAAAAATTGAAGAAATTTTAATTCAACCTGAAAATGAAAAACCTAGTTTTGTATTTTATTATTTAAGAACAAAGCTTAAAAATGGTCATATGGGATGGTCTTCTCCTATATGGGTAGATATGTCTGTAGACAATAATAAAAAGATTAAAAAAGAAATTAAAAAGCTTTAATATCAGAAATTAAAAAATCGAGACTTAAAAGTAATCTCTTAAGAAATGTTTTTTAACTGATCTGTGCAGTATTTTAGAAAATACGGCTTTAAAAAGGTTTTAATTTCTTCATATTTTTCATAATTAAAACCTGCTGATGCAATCAGAGAATTAACTTTATCTATTCCCATCTGGTAAAAATCTATACTTTCAAAAAAAGGATTCGTTCTTCTATATATTTTATATATTTTTTTATAGCTTTCAAATTCATCTTTTCCGATAGCAGTATATACCGTTTGAGCTTTTGGCTTATCCATTTCTTCTTTTATATCTACAAATCTAAAATGATCATAAAAATTAATAAAAACAGTAATAGACTCTCTTTCAGTTAATGGAGGATGTTCCTCTTTTGGAAAAAAATACCTGCTTATTCTGGTAGTAAGCTTTTTTTCATGCTTTTCCGATTCAATAGCGTACTGAAGTAATAACCTGTCTTTTAGTGAGCAGTCATTAAAATTAATCGACATTTTATCTTTCCTGAAAAATTTTTTATGAAAATATATAATTTGTTCTATTTTTTTCAAAGGTAATATGATATATAAAAAAATATAAAACCGGGTAAAAAATGAAAGCAATATTTAAGTTATTTTTTATAAGTATTTTAGCTATTTATATAAATCTAAATTCTTTAGAGCAAAATGAAAAAGGATATATCTTATATTTGATGCATTCTAATGAAATTGAAAAAGCTATGAATAAATATCAGGAGATATATAAAAATGATGGTCATGATTTTGAAATACTTCAAAAAATGAGCTTAATACTTTTGAAAAATGGTGCAAAAAATGAAGATAATCAGATTCAGCAGCTTTCAATGCTTGGAGCAGGTCTTGCTGCATCAAATGCATCTTTAGAAATTTTAGAGATAGGTCTTGATAGTCCGCTTATACAGACACAGCAGCTTTCAGTTCATTTTATATCGTTTCTGCAAGATGACAACAGCTCTTTAGCTCTTTTAAAAGCTTTAAAATCAGATTTTTTACCGGTCAGAATGGAAGCTCTATATAGCCTGGCTAAAAGAAAGCATCCTCATGCTATCGGTCAAATAGAATCTTTAATGTTCAGACTACCTGTTTTTTTAAAACCATATTTCCCATCAATATTTGCTCTTATCGGTACGGAAGAATCAAAAAAATATCTTATAAAGTTTTTAAATGATCAAGACGCAAATGTTAGACTTGAAACAATTTTAAGTATTGCAAATCACTCTTACGATGAACTTCTTCCTCTTCTTAGAAAAAGGTTTCCTAATTCGACAACAGCAGAAAAAGAAGCTATCTGTTACACCATATCCACTTTAAAAGATACATCATGTAATGAAGATTTAAAAAAACTTGCAGCTTCCCCTATTGAAAATGTTTCGATATCAGCTTCAAAAGCTTTATATTTTTTAGGAAATGAAGAAGCAAAAAATAGAATAATCGAACTATCAAAAGAAGAAAATATTTTTGCAGTTTCAACACTTGGAGATATCAACGGATCTGAGGAGATATTGTATAAATTAACTAAATCCCAAAATAAAAATGTTAGATTAAATGCAGCAATTGGTCTTTTGAAAAAAAAGGATATAAGAGCTTTTGAAGTAATCGATAATATAGTAATAAAAAAAGAAGATATTGCATTTGAACCATTTTTTTCAGTTGGAAGAACTATGATGTATTTTAAAATAGTTCCCGGAGCTCTTCATAGAATGAAAGACTCTCAATTTGACCCAACTATTTCACTTCAGATCAGAGAATTTATTTTAAAAGAAGCTTTAGAATTAAACGAAAAAGATTTTTTAGCTTTTGCTGATAAAATTTTATCTTCAAACCAGAATGATATTGTACCATTTTTAATATCTCTTTTAGAAAATAAACCTACAGAAGCTACAATAATTCTATTAAAAAAATATTCTTTATCTAACAATAAATTTATAAAGGATTATACAAACCTTTCTTTATACAGATTAAAAGTTCAGGGTAATTATGAAGAATATATTTCGAATTGGATAAAAAAAGAAAATCATATTGAATTAATACAGCTAAATTTAATGGGGAAAGACAAAGAAGTTACAATTGAAGATATTACAAAAGAAGAAAATACAAGACTATTGATTGATATGTATAGTGCTCTTGCACAAATGCAGGATCGAAAAAGCCTTTCAATTATATTAAATTCCATTTTAAAAACTAATCCAAAAAACAGATATGCTTTAGCAGGATTATTAATTAGAGCTACTGAATAGCATTTAATATAAAATTTCTATATAATCGCTTTTTTTGCATAAGTAATTTTTAATGAAAAGATTTTTTTTTCTTACAATTCTTTTTTTTGCAATTTATTCAAATGATCTAGATACGGAAAAGCATATTTCTAGTTTTAAACAGACTCTTCTAAAAAAAGGTATAAAATTATTAAATAAAACTAAAAATTCTGATGATAAAAATAATGAACTTATTGTGGATTTAAGAAACCCTTCTTACAAAAATGGAATTTTAATCACACATGAAGGAGGGGTAATAAAAGGCTCTGATATTAGAATTCAAGCTAAAACAATACAATATATTAAAAGAATGGAAAACAACATTTTAGTGCATAAAATTGAAGCTGAAGGAGATCTTTTAATACAATATAAAGGTAAAGTATATGTCGGCGATGAACTTGAATATGATTTTATTACAAAGACCGGGATTGTTTACAGCGGTAAAACATATGCCTCACTTTGGTATCTGGGAGGAGATAAAATCAAATTAAACAGCGATGGAACATATTTGGTTGAAAATGTCTTTATTACAACATGTGAAAATGTTGATTCTACATGGGATCTGCATGCCGGAAGAGTAGAAGTTTTAAAAAAAGATCTTTTACAAGCAAAGTCAGTAAAATTCAGGTTTTTCAATCTTCCGACTCTTTGGCTTCCCTCATTTAAAGTTAATTTAAAAAGGTTTATTTCTTCTCCCTCAGTTAGATATAACGTAAATTGGGATAAATCATCAGGACCTAGAGGTACTTTAAGATATAGGTTATATTCATGGAAAGATTTTGCTCTTTGGGGAAGACTCGAATACAGACTTAGAATCGGCTGGGGCGGAGCAGTTGAAACAGAATATCATCCAGAAAATTCATCTACAATTTTAGATACTAAAAACTATCTTGCAACAGACATTATAGAAAAAGATCTTCACAGAAAAAGAAGATATAGAATTCAAGGAAAATATTTTTCAAAAAGCCCATCTAATAAAACTACAGCACTTCTAACATGGGATAAATTTTCAGATATTAATATGCCCTCAGATTTTAAAAGTGATGATTTTGAGATATCAACTCAAAAAAAATCCGAATTGAATATCCGTCATGTAGAAAAAAGCATGATAGGTATTTTATATGCGTCTCCTAGAGTTAATGACTTTGATAGTGTTAAACAAAATTTACCTACAGGCTATTTATACATAAAGCCTGTAAACATTCCAAAAGTTGACATAATATCTTACAATTTTTTTAAAGCATCATATTTAAATTTTGTGTATTCAGATAAACTCTCCCCTAGTTTAAATGATTTTGAATCTCAGAGATTTGAAACAAAAAATATTTTTTCAAAAGCTTTTAAAAATAATTTTTTATGTTTGAATCCTTACATAGGTTTCAACGGTATTTTCTATAATAAAAGTCCAAATAAAAGCTCCAAATATCAAGCATTAATGCTATATGGAGGCTCTTTTACTATTGATTTTTACAAAAAATATAATCTTCACAAACATGTTATTGAACCATATGTTTTGTATGAAGGTATTTCAAAACCAAATTCAGCAATTGATACATATTATATTTTTAGTATTGAAGATGGCAAAAACACATTACATCTTTTAAAAACAGGTATAAAAAACAGTATATATTCTTTAAAACATTTAAGAGGCTTCGCTACTTTTGATATCGATCTTTATGCCAATATATTTTTCGATGAAAAATTTACTTTAAAGGCGCTTCCAAAATTATATTTAGATGTTGACTGGAAACTTCCATCAGTGAGTGTTAATTTATATTCTGCTTATAATTTCGCTAATAAAACATTAGATTATTCAAATATTAAATTTGGATGGACTATTAATGAATATGTAGCACTATCTTTAGGATTTAGGTATAGATCTTCATATGATTTTAGAAAAGCAAATCATGAAAATTTTATTTTAGATGTATCTAGAGATATTTTCGAATTAAAACAGTCATCTATCTCTGATAAACGCAACACAATTTTAGGTCATATTTATTTTAGATTAAATCCTTTTTGGACTTGTGAATTTGAATCGCACAGCGGGTGGAACAGAAGAGATGATCCTCCGTATAACGAATATAAAATCATATTAAACACGATGATATCTTCAACATGGCTTGTTAAATTTATTTATCAGCATACAACTACTGATGATAAATTTTCTTGGAAAGTTGAACTTGTAAAGTAATTTTTTCTTAGCTGCCTTACACAGAATAAAAATAAACAAGAATATGTCTATCCCGCATGGAAGCAATTTGTTTTAATTTATCAAGGCCGGTCATTTTAGAAAAAACTTATTTTTAAATACAAAAAAAATTGAAAAAATATCACATTTGAAAATCAAATCTCAAATCTAGAACACCAAAAACCTTTCTAAAACTTCAAAAGTTACTTAAAAAAAGTTTATTTTTACCTAAAATTATAATTTATAAGTTGAAAAGTTGTTTAAATAATTACTTAAAAATTAGCTTACAACGCACTCATATTGGTCTGCAGGCTCTACATTAGCCTCAGCCGCTATCAGGACATTAACAACTTGTTTATTACCATTATGAGCAGCCCATATTAATGCTGTATATCCATCTTGGGCTTCATGATTTACATTAGCCCTTGCAGTAATCAAGACTTTAACAACTTCTGTATGACCATTATTAGCAGCCTCCATTAATGCTGTATCTCCTAATATATTTGCATGATCTAGATCAGCACCTGCCTTTATCAGCTCGTCAACAACTATTGTAGGACCTATTCTAGCAGCCCACATTAATGCTGCTGCATATTGGCCTCCACGATTTATATTAATCCTTGCAGTAATCAAGACTTTAACAACTTCTGAATTACCATTTTTAACAGCTACCATTAATGTAGTGTCTCCAAATAAGTTTGCATTATTACCTCAGCTCCTTGTTCAAGTGCTATTAGAATAGAATTTACATGTCCAACACTTACAGCACGATATAATGCTGAATTGTAATCAACTTGAGTAGGATTCGGCTTTTGAAGGACCTCTGCGAAAATGTTTAGAAATTTCCTTACATCTGCAGCCGCTTGTATTATATCTTCAGCCGCTTTTCTTATATTCTTAGGCATATCCTTAAGATCAATATTCGGTAATTTTGCAGCACATAAATCGGCAAGCGAGGATACTTGAAATGCAGGTTTTGGCGGATGTGCTGTAATTATTTTTATATATTCAAATATATTGTCACAATCAATTTGTGCTACTTTTTCTGCACACAAATCGGCAAGCGAGGGAACATTCTTTTCAGAAGATCCCAGCCGACATTCTGCAATTTGTCTTGTTAATTTGAAGGGATCTAAACATGCAAGAGATGTCATTATTTTCTTTTTTTTTGATTTATTTAAACTAATTATATCATAATTAAAAGTGAACTACAATTATTAAAATAATTTACATAATTAATTATGTTTATTATTAACATATATAGATAATTTGGAGCATTTTGGATAAATTTATTTTTACAAAAAAATAGTATGTATAAAAAA
>Ga0155611_115_pt1 | contig 9286 bp, 8 predicted proteins | sample RifCSPhighO2_12_FD_107268 | JGI IMG/M metagenome (GOLD analysis project Ga0155611, IMG submission 107268) | Chlamydiae bacterium RIFCSPHIGHO2_12_FULL_27_8
TGCAGTTTTATCAATAGATAAAAATATGCTAAAAAAATATACGGATTTAAATAATAAAATCACTTTATATTACGCTCAAAATACTTTATTTTTTTTTCAATATTATCATTGACCATATTTTTAATTTTTAAATCTCAAACGAGTTATTATAAATTTTTTTGAAAAGATTTATTTTATTTAATCCCCCGATGTAGTGATGTATATATACATCATCTTCCTCGCTTATATATTTGTAATTCCATTTTCCATTTAAAATAGCGATATCAGAATTATTTTCATAAATTACTCTTGATAGAACATCCTGGTCACCTACAAAATCAAAGCTTTCTTCAAAAGTTTTTTTTGCCCATTTTAAAATAATTTCTGAATTATGTTTATATACTATAACTCCTGAATTAAAAATTTTTTCATCTATAGAAATTAGTTTATAATAAAAAAACAGTCCAAGATCGATATCAATAGAAATAGCAATTGCCAGCTCTTTTTTTTCTATATTAGAAAAAATTTTTTCTAATTGGTAATTTACTTTTATGTCTATGTCTAAAAATAAAGTCTCTTCAAAGATTGTATTTATTGCTGATAAAGCTTTGGAAAATTGGTATTTTCTTATGTTTAAAACAGCCTCGCTATGCATATTTTGCAAAAAATTCTGAACATTTTTTGAAGGTACAATATTTTCAAAATGAAAAACAAAGTCTCTCCCATCAAAATAGTATCCATTTTTTTTACAGAAACTTTTAGCAATACTGCTCATGCCAAGATCTACAAACATTATGGGGAGATTCGAAAATTTTCTAACATTTTTCAGCCACCATAAAAGCATCCATTCACAATCTTGATTTAAACAAACTACAATGCCTCTTTTTTCAATTGGTTTTGAAATGTTTTTCATGAGAACAATATTTTTTTTTTAATTTATAATTTCAAAACTTTCATTTGGATAAATCTCTTTGAAAAGATTGATTTTATTAGGACCTCCCATATAGTGATTGATATATACATCATTTTCTTCATCACCTTTAAATTTATAGTTCCATTTATCGCTTAAAATATTTATATCAGAATTATTTTCATAAATTACTCTTGATAACACGTCTTGATCTCCTAAAAATTCAAAGCTTTCTTCAAAAGCTTTTTTTGACCATTTTAAAATTATTTCAGAATTATGTTTATATACAATAACACCTGAATTATATATTTTTTCGTCTATAGAAATCAGTTTATAATAAAAAAACATTCCTAAATCAACATCTGCAGCATAACATAAGGCGAGGTCTTTTTTTTCTATATTAGAAAAAATATTTTCCAAGGGGTAATTTACTCTTAGGTCTAAATCTAAAAACAGTGTTTCTTCAAAAATTGTATATATCGACGCCAAGGCTTTTGAAAACCAATAAGTTCTTATTTCAAAAATGCTTTTTGGATAATGATTGTTTAGAAATGTAAGTAAATTTTCAGAAGGTTTTATTTTTTCAAAATAAGAAACAAAGTCTCTTCCATCAAAATAATGCCCATTTTTTTTACAGAAACTTTTTGCATCATTGCTCATACCAAGATCTACAAACATTATGGGAAGGTTTGAAAATTTCCTTACATTTTTATACCACCATAAAAACATCCATTCGCATTTTTGATTTAGACAAACTAAAATGCCTCTTTTTTCTAAACATTTTGAAAAATTAAAATCTATTTTCATTTGATTTTTTTTTATATATAATAGTAGAATTATATGAAAAAATACTTTTTATTAATATTAATTTTAACTTCTTGTTTTAAGAATCATCTTTATGTTCAACATGAAAAACTAGATAAAAACTATCTTGCCTCAACTCATATTGGATCTCCCGACCCTAGAATGAAAAATCCTCCATCAGGACAAAGAATATCAATTGCATGGGACTTTCCATTAAGTGTCTTTAGAAATCAGGAGCTTACCTTAATGCTCAGTGTAAGATTTTGGGATAATACTGAAAATTTGCTGGTTTCTAAAATTGAAAGAAAAAGAGGTTATAAAATTTATAAATTTCAAGATGATACAATAGATAAAACTAAAAAAATTCTGACATATAAGGTTGATGTTGTGAATCAAGATGGTAAAATTGTTGATGTTTGGAAACATCAATTCTGGAAAAAATTAATAAAAATCAATTCAGAAGAACATATAGAAACTATTGTTGAAGAAGATTTAATTTTATAAATTTTTATCTATTTTCAGTATCATATTTTCCGTATCTTCATAACCCAAACAACCGTCTGTTATTGAAATGCCATATTTTATGTTTTTAGTTATTGGCTGTCTGTCTTCAAAAATAAAACTTTCTATCATTAGGGAAATAATATTGAATTTATTAAATATATTTTCATTTAATAAATAATTTATTACATCAATTTGTTTTTTATAATTGTATTGTGAATTTCCATGAGAGCAGTCTATCGAAATATTTTTATTCAAATTTTCATTTTTTAAAATTTCCGAAAGTTCATAAATTGATTTTTCATCATAATTTATAAAATTTTTCGTTCCTCTTAAAACAGGGTGGGCAAATTTATTACCTTTTGTAAGAGATTGACTTAAACAGTTTTCTTCAAGTTTTACAAAGGATTGTTTTTTGGAGGCAATTTTCAAGGCATTTACTAAATTAGATATATCACCATCTAAAGAGTTTTTAAATCCAACAGGAAAATTAAAACTGGATGCCAGCTGTCTATGTATTTGGGAAGATACTGTTCTGGCTCCAATAAAACCATATGAAATAATATCATCAAAATAAAAAACAAGATTTGGGTCTAAAATTTCCGAGGCGATGGGAATGTTTAAATTCGAAATTTTTATTAATAGTTCTCTTGTTTTAATTATTCCATCTGAAAGGTTGTATGAATTATCCATATATGGATCTGATACAAAACCTTTCCATGAATTTTCTGTTCTGGGCTTTTCATAAAAAACTCTCATAACTAATAAAATATTTTTTAATTTTTTTTGTAGACAGGAGAGTTTTTCAGCATAATCTAGCACGTCTTTCTCTGAGTGGATAGAGCAAGGTCCTACTACTACTATTAATTTTTTATCTTTTCTATTAAAAATTTCTAATACTGAAAGTTTTAAACTATTAATAATTTTTTTTTTAATAGCATAAGCTGTTTTAATTTCTTTATAAGAAGGCAGAGTAATTAACATGCTGATATTGTAGTACTTTTGCTATTAAAAATATAATAGAAGCTCAAATTTTAAAAAAAAGAAATAAAATTTAATTACTTAGAAGAAAAAAATGGAAAAAAAAGATATGATATTCATTTAATATTCTTTTAGAAAAGGCTTTTAAAAATGAATTTATTTGAAAAGATTGATTTTTTGTTATGGAATGGATTTTTAATTTATCTAATTTTAGCTGTAGGTATTTTTTTTACATTTAGATTGAGAGCTATACAGGTAAGTTTTTTTTTTACTTCAATAAAACTTGCCTTCTCTAAAAAACCAAATTCTTCTAAAGGTGATATTTCTCAATTTGAATCCCTAATGACAGCCTTAGCTGCAACTATAGGTATCGGGTCCATTGCAGGTATGGCAACTGCAGTTGTTAGCGGGGGATTTGGAGCTATTTTCTGGATGTGGGTTGTATCTTTTATAGGTATGTCTACAAAATATGCCGAGTCAATACTAGCAATTAAATATAGGTCTCAAAAGGATTCTAAAGAAATGGCAGGCGGCCCTATGTATTACATGGAAAAAGGGCTGAACATGAAAAAAATGGGAATTTTCTTTTCTGTTTTTGGCATTTTAGCATCATTTGGCGGAGGAAATCTTATTCAAACACAATCTATTTCTGACGCAATATTTGATTTATTTACAATTCCTCATTTTATAACCGGAATAGTTTTAGCTATTTCAACTGCCCTGGTTATTCTTGGAGGAATAAAAAAACTTGGAAAGGTAAATGCATATTTAGTGCCGATTATGGCTTTTATTTATATTTCCGGAGGGTTGGTAATTTTAGTAATAAAATATAATTTAATTATTCCCGGTATAATAAATATTATTAAATCTGCCTTTAATTTAAGATCTGCAGTTGGCGGCTTTATTGGATTTTCGATATTTAATGCAGTTCAAATGGGTATTGCTAGGGGAATATCTTCAAATGAAGCCGGCCTTGGTTCTGCTCCTATTGCAGCAGCAGCAGCAAAGACTGATGAACCGGGAAGATTTGCATTAATATCGATGTCCTCTGTTTTCTTATCAAGTTTTGTTGTTTGTACAATTACGGTATTGATTTTAGCTGTAACCAATGTAGTAGGTTTAAAAAATCCTAATGGGGAGCTTTTAAACGGCTCAATTCTTGTCATGAGAGCTTTTACTGAAGTAATTCCATTTGGCAACTATATTGTTGCAATTGGTGTGGTATTATTTGGTTTTTCAACGATTTTGGGATGGTCTTACTATGGAGAAAAATGCTATGAATATATTTTTGGTAATAAAAATATATTTATGTATCGAATGGTATATATTTTAGCTGTTTTCATAGGATCGTTTTTAAGCATTAAAATAGTTTGGCCTTTAGCAGATATTACAAATGGTTTAATGGCTATACCGAATTTGATAGCATTATTTTTACTTTCAAATGTTGTTGTGGAAGAAACGAAAAGATTTTTAAAAATTTATTCAAAAGAAATCAATTCTTAAGTTTTGAATTAATTTCGCTTAATTGATTCTTGGTTTCAATAAATGAATTTTTCATTTGATCAATTATATTTTGAGGAGCTTTTGAAAGAAAATTTTCATCTTCAAGTTTAGATTTAAAAGTCTCAAACTGTTTTTCAAGTTTGATTTTTTCTTTTTGTAATCTTTGTATTTCAATTTCAATAAGTTCTTCAGGTAATGGCATAAAAATTTTAATATTTCTAAACATTGCAAAAGAACCTATTTTAACTCTTGATTTTTCATCTGAAACATAATTTATATTATTAACTTTTGAAAGTGTTTTTAATATAAGGTCATTATTTTTCAAAATTTTCAAATCTTTATCCATATTATTTGAAATAATAAAAATATCTACTTTTTTATCTAGAGGTATTTTTAATTCATTTCTAATATTTCTTATTATATGAATAATAGTTTTTAAAATTTCAAATTTTTCAATTGAAAGCTCATCAATAGAAAATTCTTTAGGGTAATTTGAAACAATACATGCTTGTTTATTAAAACTTTCAATGAAATCCTTTGATAAAGGATCTAATTGTTTATTTTCATCCAAATTCGGGAAAAGATTTTTAATCAAAGAAAAAATTTCTTCAGTAATAAAAGGTGCTATGGGGTGCATTAATCTAATAGATGCAAATAAAATAAAAAGCAAAATTTTTTGTTTTATAACTCTTTTTTCAGCTGAAATATTTCCATATAAAAATGGTTTGGAAATTTCTAAATAGTATGCACAAAAGTCGTTCCAGAAAAAATCGTAAGGATTTAGTGCAGCTTTATCAAAATTTTTGTTTTCAAAATAAGATATTTGATCTTTTATTGTTTGATTTAATCTGTTTAAGATCCATGCATCTTCCAAATTCAAATTTTTAAAATCCAGTTTAATATAAATATCTTCTTTAGTGAGTTTATTTAACTTTTTATCTTTATTCTCTTCAAGATTTTGCAATACAAATTTTGCAGCATTCCATATTTTATTAGAAAAATTTTTAAATTCCTCAAATTTTCTAATATCTAGATCGATTTGTCTACTATTTGTGACAGATGATGTTAAAGCTATTCTTAAAGCATCAGTGCCAAAATCATTTATTATTTCTATTGGATCAATAATGTTACCTTTAGATTTGGACATTTTTTCCCATTTGGATTTTATTCCTTTGGGTAATATTTCACTTTTATCTAATTCTTTTTTTTCTTCTTTTGAAACATATGTAGCAGAGCCGTCATTATTTATTTTGTAATATGATTTTCCATAAATTAGTCCATGTAAAAAAGTTTCATGAAAAGGAACATCTTTTAAAACATATTCTCCCATCAAAATCATTCTTGCAACCCAGAAAAATAAAATGTCATATCCTGTAATCAGAAGTGATGTCGGATAATATTTTTTTAATTCCAAACTATTTTCAGGCCAGCCGAGTGTTGAGAACGGCCATAGGCTTGATGAAAACCATGTATCTAATACATCGGGATCTCTTTCCCAGTTTTCTAGATCATTTTGAATCTCTTCCGGAGCTTTATCGGAATCAGAACAAATCATAATGCTAGTATCTTTTTTGTTATACCATACAGGAATTCTGTGTCCCCACCAAAGCTGTCTGGATATGCACCAGTCTCTTAAATTATCTATCCAATGAAAATATACTTTTTCAAATGAATCCGGAATAATTTTTACTTTTTTTGTTTTAACTGTTTCAATAAGATTTTTTTTAAAAGGTGTGGTTTTTACAAACCACTGTTTAGAAAGATATGGTTCAATTTTAGCTTTTGACCTGTATGAATGTCCGACTTTTAATTTATATGGCTCTACTTTTTCTAAAAGATTTAATTCTTTCATTTTATCTACAACTAAAGTTCTAGCTTTTTGCATGGAAATATTTTGAAATAGTTTACCATTTTCATTAATAGTTCCGTTGCTGTTCATAATGTTGATCATAGGTAAGTTATGTCTTAATGCCACTTCATAATCATTAAAATCATGACCCGGAGTAATTTTTACAGCTCCGGAACCAAAGGATTGGTCTACAAAACTATCTTCTATAATAGGAATTTTTCTATTAACAATTGGTAAAATTACATTCTTATTCAAATATTTAAAATATCTTTTATCATTTTTTGAGATTGCAACGGCTACATCTCCAAGCATAGTCTCAGGTCTGGTAGTTGCAACTGTTATATACCCTGAATTATCTTCTAAAAAATATTTGAAATACCATAAATGGGAATCGATCTCTTCATATTCAACTTCATCATCGGATAATGCAGTTTCTGTGATTGGATCCCAGTTTACAAGATAATCACCTTTATAAATAAGTTTATCATCAAACATTTTTTTAAAAACTTTAAAAACCGCTTTACTATAGTTCTCATCCATAGTAAATCTCAAATGATCCCAATCAAGTGAAAAGCCTAATTTTCTCAGCTGATTCAAAATATTTTTTTCTTTTTCTTCTTTCCATTCCCAGACATGTTTTAAAAATTCTTCTCTTGAAAAATCCTTTCTTCTTTTTTTGTATTTAGCTATTAAATGCTTTTCGACAACACTTTGGGTTGCAATACCTGCATGATCCGTCCCGGGTATCCATAGAGCGTCAAAACCCTGCATTCTCTTGAAACGAATCATAATGTCTTGAAGGGTATTTACTAAAGCATGACCCATATGTAATTCGCCGGTGACATTAGGAGGGGGTATTACTATACAAAAGGGCTTTTTATTACTTTTAACATCAGATCTGAAAAGTCCATTAGTTTCCCAAAAGGTGTACCATTTCTCTTCAACATTTTTAGGATTGTAGCTTGAATTTAGACCGCTCATATTAATTTTTATTACTATTTAATAAAATAATTTAGCATAGAAAGGCAAGAAAGTCAAAATCATTAAAAATAACATCATTAAAAATATCTTGTTTTTTTTAAAAAAAAAATATAAAGTATTGGACTTATTAAATTTTGGAGGCAAAATGACGACAGTTAGTAGGGATGTAGGAGATTTTTGGGTTGGATTTACTAAAGATAAGTTTAAAGTAGTTGTAAAATCTATTAGAGACACTTTTTTGTATTCCGGTTATTTACCAAAAATAATTTTAGATTCAAATAAGAGAGAATTTTTTCAAAATGCTGCTAAACCTATTGGTACTGCAGCAAAAATATTTAGTATTCAGGAATTTATTGAAAATGTTAATACATTAAGACATGATGTTCTAAATTTTGATGGCGGATTACAATCATATGCACACAGAATTTCCGTAACAGTATCTGATACTGTCGGTAGTATGGCGAGCATAGTTGATTTTGCCGTTTCTTCTAAAATAGTTGAACTTTCAGCTGTAACGATGTCTTGGCTCCCATTTGTTTCAGGAGCAACAATAATTTACTCTTTTGGCGATAAGATAATTTCTCAAATAAAAGGAGACGTAATTAAAGGAAATAAAAATGTTCAGTTTTATGAAATATGGAAAAGAATAGCAACTTTTGCACTTGGTATTGTGCTTCTTATAGGCTCATACATTGGGTTTGCTTCTCTATCTCCTGTATTATTATGCTTGTCAACAGTTTCAATTGTTTGTGAAATATTGAAATATTATCATAATAAGTCACCAGATCCTTCACCTCTTCCGGCAAGTGCTGAAATAGCTGCTGCGGTATAATAATTTCTAATTTATTTAACAACAGAGTTCAAAACATTGTCACATTTGTGACAATGTTTTTTTTATATATATAGAAAAATTTAATTTAATGTTTTTATTTTTTTTATCAGAGTATTGTAAAGACTTAAATCTTCTAAAAGCTGTTTTTTTTCAAAATAAAAAGCTTTTTTTATAAAATTTTTATTTTTATTTTTTATGAAATGCGAAGATATTGCAAAAGATTTTGGATGAGATACATTTATGGAATTATTAAAAAAAGCGTTTGCTATATCCTTTCCTTCATTTTTATAAAGCCATATGCCATATAAAAAATGAAGAGGATGATTTTGATTGTCAATCTCTTCAAAAGGATAATTTTCAAAAATTTTAGATAGAGGTTGTAATTTTTTAGAATATAGATAGGCTTTTGTTAAAATTCTATCTAAATATATCTTGTGATTTTCAAATATTTTTAAATTTTTAATTTCTTCAAGTTTATTTATTAAAAATTCAAAGTTTTTTGTTTGAAGTAATTTTTCAGAAATGAAAATTACTGTTCTGATTATATTAAAATCTTGATCGTTTAATAATGGAAGGATTTCATTAAAAGCTTCTACAGGATTTATTAATGATTTGTTTATAATTAAAAAGATATTTGTTTCTTTTTCATTTAAATCATTAATTTTTTTTAATTCATTTTCAAAAGTGATATAATCATCAAGGAGCAATATTGAAAAAATAGCATTCAAACTGTCTTTTCTTGAAATGTTTTTATCTTCAATGATTTCAGAGAGCGTTTCTTTTTTATTTAAAATATACGAAAGTTTTATAGACAAGGTAGTTAAAAAATTATCAGTTTCTTCTATGAAATATAATTTTTCTATCTGGGTATTTAAATTTAATATAAGTTTTTTTGTATTTGATTTTTCCAAAATATTTGGAATAAATCTGACAGCGATTAAAATGA
>Ga0155611_189_pt2 | contig 9049 bp, 9 predicted proteins | sample RifCSPhighO2_12_FD_107268 | JGI IMG/M metagenome (GOLD analysis project Ga0155611, IMG submission 107268) | Chlamydiae bacterium RIFCSPHIGHO2_12_FULL_27_8
CCCATCCCTCAGTTCAGTTTTAGGCATAATGCCGTCAATATTATTACATCCTGATGATATTTCATTAATTAAAGGCAGACCTCAAAACAGAAGAACCTTTTTAAATCTTTTTTTAGCTCAAAAAGATCCATTATATGTTCATCATTATTTAAGATATTTAAAAGCTTTAAAAAATAAAAATTTTCTTTTAAAAACAAAAAATTTCAAAAATTTGAAATATTATGAAAATGAATTAATAAAATCAGGTTCATATATTATTAAACAAAGAAAAGATCTTTTAAAAAATTTAGAAAAAAATTTAAAAAACTCAATTTTTGAATTATCTAGTTTAAAAATTGATTCAAACTTAAAATATATCTCTACAATAGATTATGAAAATGATATTGAAGATTCATTTCAAAAAATTTTACAAAAAAATTTTTTAAAGGAAAGAAATTTTAAAACTAGTCTTTTTGGACCTCATAGAGATGATTTTCAAATAATATTCAATGACAAATCAGTTAAATACTTTGCTTCGGAAGGTCAAAAAAAACTTCTTCTTTTTGCATTAAAATACTCAGAGTATTTTTTATTGAAAGAATCTTTAAATTTTTCTCCCCTATTTTTAATTGATGATTTTGATTCTCATTTAGATAGAAATCATAAAATGAATGTTTTAAAAGAATTCTCTAAATTTAATCAGGTATTTTTAACCACACCTAATTTAGAAGAGATTGAAAATACTAATATTATTAGACTTTGACATCATTTTCTATAAATTAAAATTCATTTATTAATCAGTAAATGATTTCAAATAACTTTCACCAAGCTGATATTTTTTATTTTCAATAAAAAAATCTAGCATTTGATTTGAAAGTTTTTTTCCAAGTTCCACACCTTCCTGATCAAATGAATTTATATTCCAAATAAATCCCTGAAAAGCTATTTTGTGTTCATAAAACGACAAAAGAGATCCCATATTGTAAAACGAAAGATCTTTAATAATCAAAATTGTATTAGGTCTGTTGCCATTAAAATTTTTGTTTAAATTTGGATTTTTAAAGCCATTAGCTAATGCTATAGACTGCCCTATTAAATTAGATAAAAGCTTTTCAGAAGATGTCGAGCCATTATCTTTTTTATCAATAATTTTATCAAAATTTAAAAAATATATAAATTCAACCGGAATAATATTTTGCCCCTGATGAACCGATTGAAAAAAAGAATGCTGCACATTTGTTCCTATATCACCAAAAATTATAGGACCTGTTTTATAATCTACTCTATTATTATCTTTAGTTAAACTTTTTCCATTTGATTCCATATCAAGCTGTGTAATATGTGATGGAAAATATTTTAGATCGTTTGCATATGGCACTATAGCTAAAGTATTATAATTTAAAAAGTTTATATGCCAAATTCCTATTAAAGCTGCTAAAAGCGGCAAATTAGTTTTAAAATCATTTAAAACTAATTTGTCCATTTTAGATGCACCTTTCAAAAAACTTTCAAAATTATCAGTACCGAAAACTAAAGAAAGAAAAACAGCTCCGGCCATAGAAGTTGTAGAAAACCTGCCTCCAACATTATCTAAAATATAAAAAATCTCTAAATAATCATGCTTTTTTTTATCCATTTTAGAATGTTTCATAGTAACAGAGGCAATATGATCTTTAGGATTTAAATTTTTAGTTTTTAAAATTTCTCTAATAATTGTTTCATTAGTTAAAGTTTCCAATGTAGAACCTGATTTTGATACGGAAATAAATAGAGTTTTAGAAAGATCTAAATCTTTTAAAACTTCAAAATAATCATTTGGATCTACATTTGAAATAAAGTATCCGTTTTTCTTTTTATGTTTTTTTAATGATTCAAAAATTGCTTTTGGACCTAAAAAAGATCCTCCAATACCTATCTGAACAATATTTTCATATTTTTTATCTACATCAAAAACAAACTTTTTTAACTTTAAAAATTCTCTATAATTCTCTTTAGAAAAATTTTCTGATTTTTTATTTTTTTCGAAATAAAAATCTCTTGTTGCAGTATGAAGTACTCTATTATTTTCATTTTCTATGCCATTTATGAAATTTACAATCTCTCCATCCTGCATTTTCTGCATTTTATTTAAACAATCTGTTTCTTTAGCAAGATTATTTAGCTCTGTTAAAACTTTTTCATCAATATTAGTCGCGGCAAAATTTAACTTGAAATCTTCAGCTTTTAAACACATGTCATTAATTCTTTTTGAATTAAAATTTTTTTCATTTGTCAGATCAAACAAATTATTAGAAAGTTCTTTCAGTTTTAAAAATGATTTTAATTTAGTAAATCCGCTCATAAGTCACCTATTAAAAATAACTTTTAGATTATGTTATGCAAATCAAAAAATCAATTGTATATTTAAGTTCTATGGAGAAACTACATTAAGTGTCGACACTTTTAAATCAAAAACAAAAAACAAATACCTCCCGGTGAGCTTGACGCTATTACTTTAAACTGTTTTAAGGCTTTTTTTTCAGCGAGCATTATAAAGAAAGATCAGAAAAGACGAACAAATAAAAAGCGAATCTCATGATTATTTAGCTAGACAACCACCGGTACATTTTTTCCCATGAGTAGATTAGTTAAAAATCTCTTTTATAGATTTTTTAATTTGAATTTTTTATTTGCATAATGTAGAATTAATGATTCTATATCGGGGTATAGCGCAGCTTGGCTAGCGCGGCTGGTTTGGGACCAGTAGGTCGGGGGTTCAAATCCCTCTACCCCGATACAATTTTCTTAAATTTCATGTAATTTATCTGTTTATTCATCTTTTTGTATAGCTTTTCAAAATATGAAGAACCATATTCTTCAAGTTCATTGATAAAAAAAGGTTTTTTATAAAAAGATCTAAAATAATTTGTTGATAAAAACTCCAAAACAATCTGATCCTTATATTTTTCATGATCCGTTGCTATCTCAATAAAAGAATTTTCTTTTAAAACTCTAAAAACTTCTATAACAAATGGATTTTGAACAAGCCTGTTTTTTTTATGTTTTGTTTTGGGCCAAGGATCAGGAAAATTGATAAATACGTGATCGATAAAAGAATCTTTTAAATAACATTTGGTAAATATTAGGGCTTCACCGAAAACTATAAAAAGATTTTCGATATTTTCATTATGTTTTTTTACAAATATTTTCCTAGCTCTATCAAAAGAGTATTCTACCGCTATCCAATTAATATTTATAAATTTTTTAGCTTTTTCAATGATCCATTCTCCATTGCCGGAACAATATTCTAAAAAAATGGGATTAGTATTGTTAAATAAAATTTCTATATCTGCTTGGCTATGTAAAAAATAATTATCAGGTATATATAAGAGTCCATTTATTATAATTGGTCTTCTATCTTCATATTTAAAGGGAATTATAAAATCTTTCTTTTTCATACTAAAATTATAAATAAAAAACCTCTAAATGGCTATGCATAAAAAAAAATTTAGAATTTAATTGCAGATTCAAAAATAAATTGATATGCTCCAAATTAACCCTTAAATTCAAGGAGATAAGCTAAATATGAAAAAGCCCATAATAACATCTATTTTTCTGCTTTTATATAACCCTATTTTTGCTTCAAATAAAGTTCTTTTAAAAGAGAAAATAACAACTAATCTTGATTTAAAAGAGGTTTTTTTAGCTTCTCCTTTTATTTATTCAATATTAATTTTTCTATCTGTTACTGCCGTATCAATTTGGGTGTACTGCCTTTTAACATTTAGAGTGAATAAAAATATTAATAAGAATTTATATCAAAATATAAAAAATCTCCTAATAGAAAAAAATTTTGATAAAGCCCTCACATACTGTGAAACCGAAAATTCTGTTTTTTCAAAAATAGTAAGCACAGCAATAAATTTAAGAACACATGACCCATTGTATATATCAGATACCATGAAACAGGAAGGACAAAGACATACAATTATATTTTGGCAGAGACTGTCAATGCTTAATGAAATAGTAGTAGTAGCTCCGATGCTAGGTCTTTTAGGTACTGTTATAGGTATGTTCTATGCGTTTTATGATATAAATAGGTCTGTAGATTCCATTGCATCGCTATTTGATGGACTTGGTATAGCAATTGGAACAACAGTTGCAGGTCTTATAGTTGCTATTATCGCAATGATTTTTCATGCAACATTAAAATTTAGACTTATAAAAATGCTAAATGCTGTAGAAAACGAAGCTTTTGGCTTATCAACTTTACTTAATACAAAAACCATTAAAAGAAAAGTAAAGGAGTAAAAAATGAGTTTGATAGACCAGGATAAATTAAAATCTAGGCCGCATTTTAACTTTGCTCCGATGATTGACTTTTTATTTTTAATGTTAGCTTTCTTTGCTACCCTTGCAGTTTCAAGAGCCTCTCTATATGATACAAAATTAAGCTTAGCTCAACTAATTCCGGAAAAAGATGCTGTAAAAATCACACAAACGGAGGAACCATTTCAAATAAATTTGAGCATTTCAAATGATGGAAGCTATAAATGGGTAACAGAAGTTCAAAGCTACAATATGGAAAATTTAGAAAAAATTAAAAAAGAAATAAAATATCAATATAATATCGGTCTTCTTCCAAAAGACAAAAATCAAACTCAAATTCTTCTTCATATAGATAAAAGTGCTTCGTGGGAACAAGTAGCAAAACTTATCTTTGCTATAAGAGAAGAAGGCTTTGAAGCTTACCCTATTTATGAACCTGAAGAAGCAGTTCTATTTTCAGAAAAATAATTAGCTTACTCTAAATCGTGATTTCTGATTTACTCCCACGATTAAAGTCGATGTGGTTCTGAGGTTTGGTTCTTTCATGCCGCTATTCTCGTTGGGCAAGCCGGATGCACCTCTCCAATATCTCTGTTTATTGAAGATTGCAAAATGCCTTGATGTCTAAGCGATATAACGAAAGACGCATTTACACCGGCATTTTCAACGTGTCCACATGAACACTTAAAAACTTTTCTTTTTCTTTCGCCAAGAAGTCCGCATTTACTACATTGTTGAGATGTGTATCTAGGATCAATTTTAACTACCAGAATACCATGCAGCTTAGCCTTATATTCGATAAATATTTTTATACTCATATGGCGAGTCAGACGCATTCTCCGATATCTAACTAATTTTAACTTTGCTCTGTACAGAACTTTTTCTCTATTGACTTATTGAATCAAAAAATATAAATTATTTATATTATTTTCTCATGCCCAGGTGGTGAAATTGGCAGACACGCTAGACTTAGGATCTAGTGCCGTAAGGTGTGAAGGTTCAAGTCCTTTCCTGGGCATTTTTCTTGATAAAAAAATTTACTTTTAAAATATTTTTTTATATACTTTCACCAATTTATGATAGGCTGTAAAAATCAAATACTTTTATCGTCCATAACACTAGTTTTCTCAATTTCCGGGAATATTTACAAATTGAAAATCTTAAACACAATCAAGTCTTTTTTTAATTTTTCTAATTCCAAAAATAGAAAATATTAAAATAAATCCAATGATTGCAGAAATAGAAACATAATAATTTAAATAGCCGCTTTGGCCAAAAACGGACGCTCTAATTGCTTCTGTAGTATAAATAAGAGGATTTATTAAATTTATATATCCGGCAATTTCTGATTTATCAAACACTGAATACCAAGTGTAAAAATAACCACCTAGCATAAATAAGGGGTTTACTACTCTAGCCCATATCCATGAAGTATATTTTTCATCCTTAATTAAAGATGCTAACCAAAATGCAAAAAAACCAAACATAATATTAGATAATATAAAAGCTACTATAAATTTAAAAAATGAAAAGTTCGTTAAAATCAATTGTTTATACAATATTATTTTAGCTATAGGAAAAACCAAAATACTTACTATACCGCTCGCTGCTGCCCATCCAATTGGTATAGATGCAAGAGCAAGCGTTGATGTAATTGGCAGAGTTAATATAAAAGATATTTTTTTGTTTTCCGAAATATCTCCTACAAGAGAATATACTCTGGATATTACATCAAAAAGAGTTAAAAGTGGGATTAATCCGATAACAATAAATGGACCATAATTAGCTTTAAGTCCAAAAGACGGCATCAAGTATGTAAAAATTATAATATTGGTTGAAACAATTATAAATATATCTATAAGTTTACTCACATATACTTTTGCAAAAAGTAAAATTTCTTTATAAATTAAATAAAAAAAAGTTATAAATATATTTTTCACTCGTTATTTTTCTCTTTAATTAATTCTAAAAACAGATCTTCCAGGTTTTCATGATTCCACTTTTGTTTTAAAACAGATGGTTTATCAATTGCTTTGATACTACCTTGATCAATAACACAAATTCGATCAGATAAAATGTCTGCTTCATCCAAATAATGAGTAGTTAAAATAATTGTTTTACCTTCTGCTTTTAAATCCAAAATAAATTTCCATAAATGTCTTCTTAGTTTTGGATCTAAACCAACAGTTGGTTCGTCCATTATTATAATTTTGGGATCATGCATTACTGATCTAGCTATTAAAAATCTCTGCCTATATCCTCCTGAAAGAGAATGTAAATTGAATTTTCTATACCTTTTTAAATCAAATTGATCTAATAAAAATTCTCTTCTAAGCTCTATTTCTTTTTTTGTCATTGAATAATATCTGCCAACTAAATAAAGACTTTCATCTATGTTAAAATCCATATCCAAATTTTGCATCTGGGGACAAAACCCCAAAATTTTTCTAAATGAAATCAACTGGTGGAAAATGGATTTTTCCTTATATAAAATATCTCCGGCTGTTTTTTTTAATAAAGTTGCAATAATTGATGAAAGAGTAGTTTTACCTGCTCCATTTACACCTAAAAGTCCAAAAATTTCTTTTTCGTAAATATTAAAAGTAACACCTTTTAAAGCTTCAACAAGTTTTTTTTCAGAGCTATAAATTTTAGAAATATTTTGTATTTTTAAAAGTGTGTTCATATATATTTTTTAAAGCATACCCTAAATAAAAATAAAAAAAAAGTGATAAAAAATACTTTTTATGTTACAGCTAAAATAAAAATAGAGTGTCTTATGAAAACAAAAATTATTCCACATCAAAAAGCCGGTTCTTTTATTTTATTCTTTGTACAAATATTTTCTACAATGAGTTTTAGTATTTTATACTCAACCTTAGTTTTATATATTACAAATGGTTTAAAATTAAATGACATGTTTGCAACAACTTTAACTGCAACTTTTGTAGCATTCAATTATGTCCTGCATCTTCTTGGAGGAATTATCACCGGAAAGCTTTTTTCTCATCGCTCGCTTTTTGCTATTGGAATGGTGTTACAGGCCTTTGGAGCTTATATCCTGTCTTTAGGAAATTTATATTTGGGGTTGGCAATTTTTTTAACAGGTGCAGGTATAAATGTAACCTGTATAAACTGCATTCTAACTCAATTTTATGATCCCCATGACAAAAAAAGGGAAAAAGCTTTTTTATGGAATTATTCCGGTATGAATATTGGTTTTTTAGTTGGCTTTTCAATAAGCGGAATTTTTGAAAAATTACAAGATTATAATACTCTTTTTCAAATTGGAGCTCTTTCAAACATTTTAGCTTTTTTAATAATTATATCCTTTTACAAATATTTAAAAGACATAAACACTTACTTTAGCTTACAAAAAAGATTAAATAAAAATATTTTAAGACTTTTAGGTTCCCTAATACTTATCGGTGTAATTATTTCATTATTGTTCTTGCTGAAATTTTCTAACTTTTCGAATTCCCTTATAATATTCATCGGTATTTTAATGGTTTTTGTAATCATTTTTGTAGCACTAAAACAAAAATCAATAATTTCAAAGGAAAAATACTTTGCTTTTTTAATTTTAACTTTTATGGCAGTAATTTTCTGGACTTTGTATATGACACTTCCTATGGGACTCACACTCTTTATAGAACATAACGTAAATAGAGTTTTTTTTCATGTTTTAATTGAACCTCAGTGGGCTCTTAATATCAATACCATAATTATCATTATAGGTGGTCCTCTAATGGCTATTATGTATAAACATTTAAGACTAAAAGGATTTAAAATTACTATTCCGATCCAATTTACTTTAGCTCTATTTTTAATCGGTCTTGGATTTGTAATTTTAGGTACTTCAACAAATTTTGCTGATAAAAATGGGTTTATTAGCTTTAAATGGATCCTTCTTAGTTATTTGTTATTAAGTATAGGCGAGCTCTGCATATCCCCAATAGGATATGCAATGATTGGACAGTTAATTCCCTCTAAACATCAGGGCACAATGATGGGAACATGGCTTATGACTTCAGGAATAGCGGCTGTATTTGCAAATATGTTTTCAAAAATAGCAATAAATAATGAAAAATCAGACCCATTAGTTACTAATCCATTATTTGCAAAAATGTTTTATTTACTAGGTATTTCTACAATTTTTGCAGGGATGATTTTATTAATATTAGTTCCCTTTCTTCATAACATGATCAAAGAGAAAAAATCAGTTGAAGAAAGCTCTTTGCCAAGATGATTATTTTAATTCCGGGTCCTGATACCCAAAAATATCAAAAATTGCAATAAAACTATGTTCTTTATCGCACTTAAAATAAAACTTGAACTCATCTACAAAATTATATTTAAAGAAAATTTCTATTTTACCCATTATAAACGAAACTTCATCAACTTTAATAGCTTTAATATTCCCATCGTGCACAATAGTACTGCATTCACGCTCTTTACCTGAACTTTTGTATAATTCTTTTAATTCAATGGTTTTTTCACTGGAAAATTTTCTTGATAAACTGATAGTAAAAATATTATTGTCTGACATATTAAAATTTCTATTATAATAAAGATGAAAAATATCTGTAACTCTAATTAACAATTCTAATAAATGTTCCCTATTTTTAAAAAATGCATCATTTTGATATGAACCTTTTGTTATCTTCTTACCGGGTTCAAAATAATTTCTTACAATTATTATATTCGATACTTGAATAGTCATGATATTTCCTTTTAAATTTTTAGAGCAAAAAGTTTATTA
>Ga0155611_116_pt1 | contig 8989 bp, 10 predicted proteins | sample RifCSPhighO2_12_FD_107268 | JGI IMG/M metagenome (GOLD analysis project Ga0155611, IMG submission 107268) | Chlamydiae bacterium RIFCSPHIGHO2_12_FULL_27_8
ACTACTTTTTTTACCTTTGTTTTAACTAAATTTTCTTTAATTATTGGCGCCATAAAAGCTACGTGCCAGTCATGGATATGTGCAATGTCTATATCTCCCAGTTCCTTTAAAAGAAGACATGAAGCTTTTGAAAAAAATAAAAATTTTTCTATATCAATTTTGTAGCCGTAAACCCTTTTTTTTTCAAAATATTGATTTTTTGGATCAATTAAATAAATTTCTATATTATTTATATAGCCTTTATAAATATTTGTCTTAATATGCCCTTTTTTAGTAGAAACTAGTAAGTTTTTTTTGAAAATTCTTAAATTTTTAATCTTTTCAATTTTTAAATATCTGTATTTCGGAAGAATCAAAATAGTATCTTTATCTAAAGCCTTTGTAAGGCCCCCTACAACTTCTCCAAGTCCCCCAACCTTTATAAGCGGAGTGCATTCTGCTGATATATGTGCTATTTTCAAAATATCCTCAACTTAAGCCCCTTATACATACTAATATTTTTTTTTAACACTATCTTTTTTTTGTATGTTGAAAAGAATTATTAAAATAGGTTATATTTTGTTTTTACTTTTTGTTGGGGTGTCGCCAAGCGGTAAGGCAGCGGTTTTTGGTACCGCCATGCGGAGGTTCGAATCCTTCCACCCCAATAATATTCCAAGGAATTATGCCTAAATTAGTAGGTAAGCCGTAAGAGCTTACGGAGAGATTGGAAAAAAATATCCCATCTCATGGAATAACTAAAATCTTAGTATTCTTTTTATAATTTTTTGGATAATTTTATATTCCATTTATATGGAAACAATTTAAATAGGGGAACTATGGAATTAGAAGTTTTTAATAGAGAAAAAAAAGGAATAAATAAGCTTAGAGCATTTGATAATGTTCCTGGGGTTATCTATTCAAAAGGTTCGGAAAATAAAAATATATTTTTTAAAAAAGCTGATTTTAAAAATATTTTATCTAAACTAAAAAGCGGTGATCTTTCAACGTTAGTTTTTACATTGAAAAATGAAAAAGAAAGTTTTAAAGCAATCGTAAAAGATATTCAGTATTTTATTACATCGTACGATGTTTCTCATGTTGATTTTATGAAAATAAATGATAAAGAAGAAATATCTGTAAATGTTCCTGTCAGATTAAAAGGTGTTCAAGAATGCTCAGGTGTTAAACTTGGCGGATCTTTAATGCAGATGCTACGAGCTATCAAAATTAAATGTCTTCCAAAAAAAATGCCTAAAGAAATTGTTCTTGATGTAACAAATTTGAATATTGGAGATAGAATTAAAATTAATGAAATATCTTTAGATCAAGGGCTTAAAGTTAAAGCTAAAAATTTTAAAGAAGTTATTGTTTCAGTTATAAAAAAATAATTATGGAAAATTTTTTAATTGTCGGACTCGGAAATCCTGGAATATTGTATGAAAATACAAGACATAATATTGGCTTTAAAGTTGTAAAAGCTTTAGGAAAAAAATATAATTTGGAATTTAAAAAAGATAAAAAATTAAATTCTAAAATAGCTTTTGGAAAGATTTTAAATAAGGAAGTTTTGTTGCTTTTGCCTCTGACTTATATGAATAATTCAGGGCAGGCTGTTAGAAACTGCTTAGACTATTACAAAGTAGATATTAAAAACATTTTAGTTGTTGTAGATGATACTGAAATTAGTTTTGAAGAATTCAGATTAAAAAAAGATAGTTCTTCAGGTGGACACAACGGTTTGAAAAGTATAGAACATTTTTTAAAAACCAATAGTTATAAAAGATTAAGAATAGGTGTAGGAAGATCCGGTGTTGAACTTTCAAAATTTGTTCTTCAAAGGTTTTCAAAAGATGAAAAACCAAAATTAAAAAATATTATAGAAAAATCTATCGAAATAATTGAGGGTTTTTTAACTGAAGGATTTGAAAAAACTTCAAATATTGGAAATATTAAATTAAATAAATTTAAAGAGGAAAAAAATGAATAGTGAGAAAAAGCGTCTATATGAAGGAATGTTTATCATAAATTCCGGTCTATCAGAAGATGCAAGAAAAAAAACTCTGGAAAGAGTTACCAAACTTATTGAAGAGCGTGGTGGAGTTTTAAAAAAAATTCATGAAATGGGAAAAAGAAGACTAGCTTATGAGATAAATAAAAAAAGAGAAGGTTTTTATTACCTTTTATATTTTGATTTCCCATCAAAATATATTCTTGAAATAACAAAAGAACTTCATTTAAATGAAGATTTAATCAGATTTATCATATTAAAAGCTGAGGAAGTTTTAGAAGTACTAGAATTTAAATCACTTGCAGCTCAAAACTACTAGGAGAAGAAAAGATGGCAGAAAAATTACAAAAAAATTTATCTAAAATTACTAAGACAAATATGTCCGGTTTAGGTATTAAAAATATCGATTATAAAGATATCGATAACTTAAAGTTTTTTATTACCGAAAGAGGCAAGATTCTACCAAGAAGAATTACAGGTGTCTCATTTTATTTTCAAAGAAAACTAAAAAATGCAATTAAAAGAGCAAGACATATTGCTTTATTGCCGTTTGTAACAGAAGACTAGGAGAAAAAAATGAAACAAAAACAGAAATTATTATTAATTAAAGATGTAGAAGATCTTGGAAAAAGCGGTGAGGTCGTTGCTGTAAAAGCCGGCTTTGCAAGAAATTTTTTAATTCCAAACCAATTTGCTGAATATGCAAATAGAAATGTTTTAAGAAAACAGCAAAAACTTCAGGAAGAAAGAAAAATTATTTCTTCTCAACTTAGAGAAGAATCTTTAAAATTAAAAGAAGAACTTGAAAAACTAAGTCTTTCTATTAAAGTAAAAGTAGATCCGGATGGCAAAATGTACGGATCTGTATTTCATCCTGAAATTTTAGATCTTTTGGAAAAAGAAAATGTTTCTTTAACAAAAAGAAATATAGCTCTTAGAAAACCAATTAAAGAAATTGGTGAATTTGAAATTCCAATTAAATTGAAAGAAGAAGTTAATGCAACTCTGAAATTGAAAATTGTACCTGATAAAATAGTAAAAAAAGAAGCTGTAAAAGAGAAACAAGAACAAAAAGAAGAAATTAAAAAAGAAGACGAAGAAAATAAATGATGAAAAGATACCTTTCTCCTGCAAAAGTTAATATTTTTTTTAAGGTATTAAATAAAAGAGAGGATGGTTTTCATAATATTTATTCTTTATATCAGGCAGTTTCTTTATTTGATGAAATAAGCTTTGAAATATCTAAAAAAGATAGTTTTTTTTCTAGTGACCCTTCATTGAATTTTGAAGATAATCTAATAAAAAAAGCTATTTTTTTGTTTAGAGAAAAAACAAAAATTTTAAATCCATTAAAAATAAATCTAAAAAAAAATATTCCTATTCAGGCAGGTCTCGGCGGAGGATCTTCAAATGCTGCCACAACTCTTTTTGCATTAAACGAAATTTTTAATTTTCCACTTAGTGAAAAAGAGCTTTTTGAGCTTTCAAAAAATATTGGAAGCGACACCTTTTTTTTTTTCTCAAATGGATCAGCTCTTTGTTCCAAAAGAGGGGAAGAATTTGAAAATTTTAAATTTTTAAATCTTGAATTTTATATTTTTAAACCATTTTTTGGAATGGACACAAAATCTGTTTTTACAAATTTGAATTTAAATAATTTAAAATCTATAGATATTCATGAAGTTAGAGAAAATTTAAAAAATGATAAAATTTCAATATTTAATGATTTGGAAGCTTCAGCTTTTTCTTTAAATCCTGAGCTTCTAAAAATTAAAAATTTGCTTTTAGAAAATTTTGATACTGTTTCTATGTCAGGAAGCGGATCTTCTTTTATATGCTTTAATAAAAAATCTAAAAAAGTTTTAGAAAATTTTTTGCAATATAAAGTCTTTACTATCCAAAGAAAAGAAAAAAGTTGGTATTCTTTTTAAAAAAACAAAAAAGTTTTATGAAAAGAAATAAAATAGTTGTAACAGGTGCAGCAGGTTTTATCGGCTCTGCTCTTGTAAAATATCTAAATGAACAAAATATAAAAAACATTTTTATTGTTGACGATCTTAGAAATGAAAAATGGAAAAATTTAGTAGGCAAAAATTTTTTGGACATTTTTTCAAAAGATGATATTTATGAAAATTTAAAAAAAAATAAAAATGAAATTTTAGCTATTTTTCATTTAGGAGCTTGTTCTGATACAACATGCACCGATGAAGAATATCTTTTAAATAATAATTTTCGCTTTACAAAAAAATTATGTGAGTTTGCTTTAGAAAATAATATTAGATTTATTTATGCATCCTCTGCAGCAACTTACGGCGATGGTACATCCGGTTTTAAAGATGATATTGAAAATATTGAAAATTTAAGACCTATTAATATGTATGCATATTCAAAACAGCTTTTTGATCTTTGGGCTAAATCTAATAATATTTTAGATAAAATTGCAGGTTTAAAATATTTTAATGTTTTCGGGCCAAATGAGTATCATAAAAATGACATGGCTTCAATGATTTATAAAATGAAAAATATTGTACAAAAAGATAAAAAGGTTTTTTTATTCAAATCAAATGATTTAAAAAATTTTAAAGATGGAGAACAGAAGAGAGATTTTATTTATGTAAAAGATGCAGTTCAAATGACATATCTTTTTTTGGAAAATCCAAATGTAAACGGACTCTTTAATATTGGATCCGGAACTGCTTCAAGTTGGATTGATCTCGCTTCTTCTCTTTTTAATGCATTGAATGTTCAAAAAAATATTGAATTTATAGATATGCCGAAAAATTTACTTTCTCAATATCAAAATTATACCTGTGCAGATATGACAAAATTTTTTAGCTTTTTTAAAAATTTTAAAATTACTAACATAAATGATTCTGTAAATGATTATGTTAAAAATTATTTGATTGAAGATAAAAGATGGTAAAACTTTCCGGTACAATTTCTCAATTCAGAAAAATCAATGCTTTAGTCGCAGGGGATTTTATGGTTGATAAATACACCTACGGTAAAATTGATAGAATATCTCCCGAAGCACCTGTTCCTGTATTGAATATTTTAAAAGAAGAATATAAGGCAGGCGGAGCCGGAAATGTTCTTTTGAATTTAATGTCTTTAGGTGCAAATGTTACTGCTTTAGGAAGAGTTGGTGATGATATTACTTCTCAAATTCTAATCAATAGTTTTAAAAGTGCTAATGTAGATACAAATTATCTTTTTTTGCAAAAAAGTTTTAAAACTCCTTTGAAAAATAGATTTTTAGTTGAAAATCATCAGCTTCTCAGAGTCGATGATGAACTTATTATTGAAAATACTAATGAGCTGGAGAAAAATATTTTTTTAAATTTTGAAAATATTTTAAAAAATATAGATGTTATTACAATTTCTGATTATGGAAAGGGCTTTTTGTCCAAAAGTTTATTGTCCTCATTAATTTTTTTTGCAAATAATAAAAATATTCCCGTAATCGTTGATCCAAAAGGAAATGACTTTTCCAAATATAGAGATGCTTTTCTAATTAAACCTAACTTAAAAGAGGCATATACTGCCGCCAATTTAAATTTAAATGAAGATTTAACTTTAGTTGCTAAAAAACTTTTAGATCAAACTAAAGCAAAATACTTGATGATAACACGGTCAGAAAAAGGCGTTTCCCTTTTTTATGAAGATGTTAGAAATGATTTTAAAGTTGTTTCTAAAGATGTTAAAGATGTAACAGGAGCAGGGGATTCAGTTCTTGCAATGATGTCTTTTTCTATTGCTAATAAAATTGATGTGAATACCGCTTGTCAGCTTTCCAATATTATTGCATCTATTGCAATAGAACAGGTCGGATGTAGTCAGGTCAATATGGAACAGTTTATTAAAAGACTTGTAGAACAGGATGGAGAAAGTAAGATTTTTGATATTGAACATATTGATGTGTTAAAAAAAATATTAGTTGATAAACCTTTTTCTCTTTTAGCACTTAGAACTAACAAAATGAGCAATCTTCTTTTCAAAACAATCAAAAATATGTCTAAAAAAAACTTTTTAATAATTTATTTGGTTCATGACAATGTTGATGATGATTTTATAGAGATTTTACTTTCATTAGATGAAGTGAATTTTATTATTTTAGATAGTGAAAATTTAAAAAAAGTGTGTATTGAAATTCATCCTAAAAACATTTTACTTTTAGATGATGATAAATTAACTGAAATTGAACATTTTGATGTTTTTGAAGAACATTTGCTTCAAAAATAAAAGATTGATTATTAAGAGGTGCAAATGATAACGGCTCCGCCTAAACAAATGTTGTTTTTATAAAATACAATAGACTGGCCTTCAGTAACAGCTCTTTGAGATTTATCAAATGATACAAATATTCTATCGTTTTCTATTTTTTCTATAGTACATTCTTGATCCTCTTGTCTATATCTAATTTTAGCATTGCACTTAAATGGCGTTGCAATATCAAAAAATTGGTTTACCCAAGATATGTTATTTGCAATTAAAGTATTTGAAAAAAGATCTTTTGAGTCTTCTCCTTGACAAACATAGAGTGTATTTGTTTTAGCATCTTTTTTATATACAAAATATGCATCGCCTTTTCCACCAATTTTAAGTCCTTTCCTCTGCCCTATAGTATAAAAACTTATTCCATCATGGCTGCCTAAAATTTTTCCATCTTTTGATTTAATATTACCTTTTTTAAATGAAATAAAATCGGAGAGAAAATTTGTAAATTTTCTCTCTCCTATAAAACATATTCCTGTAGAATCTTTTTTATTGTGATTTATAAAATTTTGTTCTTTTGCAATTTTTCTAACCTCTTCTTTTTTTAAATGGCCGATTGGAAAAATAACCTTTTCTAAAATTTTTTTATTTAGGGTATATAAAAAATAGCTTTGATCCTTGTTTAAATCTATAGCTTTTAAAAGATTGAAATGTTCATCTATTTGTGCATAATGGCCCGTTGCCAAAAAATCTGCTTTTAAATTTAAAGCTTTTTTTAAAAAAAGATTAAATTTTATCTCTTTATTGCACAAAATATCCGGATTGGGTGTTTTACCATTTTCAAAATCTTTTAAACATTTTTTAAAAACATTATCAAAATATTCTTCAGAAAAATTTACTGTATAGTATGCAATATCAAGTTTTTCACAAACTTTTCTAACATCTTCAAAATCTTCTTTAGCAGGACAATTTTTATCATCCCAGTTTTTCATAAAGAGAGCTATTACATTATAACCCTGTTTTTTTAAAAGATATGCTGCAACTGAGGAATCAACTCCTCCTGACATGCCCACTACTACAGTTTTCATAAGTTTACTAAATTTTCAATCCTTTTATCTAAAGATGGATGAGTCATGAAAAGTGAAAGATATGATTTTTTTTTGTATCCGGATATTTTTAAATTTGAAAATGCTGTTTGTAGTGATTTCTCATCAACTATTTCATGTGTGTTTTTTAAAGCGTTTAAAGCTTTTATCATTTTTTGTTTTCCAACAATGTTTGCAGAACCTATGTCTGCTTTGTACTCTCTTTTTCTTGAGTAAAAAGCTAAAACAATCGAAGCTAAAATCATAAATATAATTTCAAATAAAAATGTAAAAAGTCTCATTGAAGTATATGAAGATCTGTTTTTCTCCCTACTATTTGAAGTGATAACAAATGCTAAAATTCTAGATAAAAACATCACAAAAGAATTAAAAACACCTTGTAGAAGAGTCATTGTAACCATATCGCCATTTTTTATATGAGACATTTCATGACCTATAACACCTTCCAGTTCTTCTGTGTCCATTTTATTGATCAGGCCTGTAGAAAGAGCTATTAATGAGTTTTTTTGAGAATAACCGGTTGCAAAGGCATTTATTTCTTTTGATTCATATACACCTACTTCAGGAATATGATTTAGCTCTGCTTCTATAGCTATTTTTCGAACTATGGAATATAGGTAATTATAATTTGAATCATTTTCATTAACTATTTTTACTCCAACCATCCATTTTGCCAGGTGTTTTGATAATAGAAGTGAAATAAAAGAACCTGAAAATCCCCATATTAAACAGAATATCATAAGGCTTTGAATGTTAAGGTGATAGCTTTGTAAATAAGGCTGTATATGGAAAAAATTAAGAATCAGGGAAACTGTTAAAACAACTAAAATATTAACTAAAAATAATAAAAAAAATCTTTTTATAAAATTCATAAAACACTCATTTTTAGACAAATTATAGTATTTAAAATTCATAGAGTCAACATTTAACCTCCACATGTCTAAAGACCTTGTCTTTATCCACATTTTTTTAAAAAATTTATTTACCTAAAGCGGGAAAGCCCATTGGCTTTAGCCATGGGATGAGAGCGTCTATTTTTTTTTTTTCATATTTTGAGCATATCTAATATTATTATGATAATTTCAACATCGAGACTTTAAGTACTCCGTTGAAACAGAACTTAAAATTGATCCGTAAGGACTTTTTAAGTTCGAAATATTAAGAATCAGATATGATTCGTTGAAATATTGGTGTGTCGCCTCTTTCACTACTAGTACTTTCTGATATTTTTCTTTTTTTGACACATTCTCTGATGTCCGGTTACCAATCACTGCTGAAATTATACAACAAAATAATTTTTATGAATTAGTAAAAAATTATTTTACTTGATTGCCGGATCTTTTTGAGATCTTGCACTTATAAATCGATCTAAAGTAGTCTGTAATTCTTTGCTTTTTCCTTTTTGTAAGTATGTTCCCTCAAATAATCGATCCGTTTCAAATATAATTGAATAATTATTAATTTTGAAAGAATCTTCTATTTTTGAAATATCTTTACCATAAATTAATGATGCTATTTTAGATGTTTCTGTATCACCGTAAAGACTTATAAGGTCATCTTGAGAAAGTTTATTATTAAATATAGTTTCAAATAGCACTTTTAAAAAGATATTAAATACAACAAGTTTTATAAGTTTGTTTTTTTTAAGAGATTTTACACATTTTTGATCTAGGGTTGG
>Ga0155611_184_pt3 | contig 8785 bp, 8 predicted proteins | sample RifCSPhighO2_12_FD_107268 | JGI IMG/M metagenome (GOLD analysis project Ga0155611, IMG submission 107268) | Chlamydiae bacterium RIFCSPHIGHO2_12_FULL_27_8
TAATAATTTCTATTTTTTTAACTTTTTTAGGATATTTGCTAACAGGATGGAGCATACAAGAGAAAAATTTAATCGTTTTATTTTTTGCAAGATTTTTAACAGGACTTTTTTCCGGAAACCTATCTGTTTGTTTGGCTTCTATTTCAGATTTAAGTGCAAATGAAAGTTCTAAAGCAAAAAATTTTGGATTTTTATCTGCATTAGGCGGTTTTTCTTTTATTATAGGAGCTTTTCTTGGAGGTAAATTATCAGATCCAAGTGTTAATAAAATATTTTCATTCCAGTTCCCAATTTGGATAGCAGCATTTTTATCGTTTTTAAATCTTTTATTTATAATTTTCTTTTTTAGAGAAACTTTTATTAAATTTTTTAAAACAAAATATAAACCTTTTGAAGGAATTGAAAATATTAAAAAAGCTTTAGAAACAAAAGGCATTAAGAAAATATATTTGATATATTTTTTATTTGTTTTTGCATGGACATTATTATTTCAGTTTTCACCTGTTTTAGTTATTAAAAAATTTAATTTTTCAAATTCACAAATTGGTGATTTAGCCGCTTTTATGGGTATTTGCTGGATAATTGGTTCGGCTGTGGTTGCAAAAATTTTAAGTAAATTTTTTAAAAATATAAAAATTTTAGAAGTTTCTCTTTTGGTTTTTACAATACTTTCTGCGTTTGTAGGTTTGCCAAAAGAGATTGTCTATATTGTTTTGTTATTAGGCTCTTGTGTTTTAATAGGAGGTGTTGCCTGGCCTATCTGCACAAGTATTATTTCAAATAAGTCCGGAAGAAAAAACCAAGGCAAAATTATGGGCGTAACACAGTCTATGCAATCGCTTGCTATGACTATATCGCCGGTAATTGGTGGACTTTCTGACAGGTTTTATATATATTTACCATTTATAATTGCCGGCTTTGCAAGCTTCATTGCTGCAATGATTTATTTAAAAGTAAAATTAAAATAGGGAAAGATATGGAAAATGAAACAAAGAATTTATTAATCAACCTTTTAAATGAAGAGAATAAAAAACCTTTTGAAAAAAAACCTCTTAGAACTATATTGTCATCTTATATGGCTGAAAAGCCAAAAGATAAAAAAACTCTTCTTAAAATGAAAGAAGAGCTTAAAAAAATTAAAGAAAGCATAAAGGATGCTAAAACAAGCGTTGAAACGCTTGTTGAAATACAAAAAAAATTATCAAAAATATTTGAAGAGATTGAAGATGAAAAAAAAGAGACAGTTTAATTATATAAAATTTTTAACAATTGTTTTAGCTGTGTTTGCTTTAGGTACAGCTAGATATTTTTATGTTAAAACAAATCACGGTAAACATATTTCCGGGCATATTTATACAGATACTGCAAAAGTTCTTTCAAATGAAGGTGGCTTGGTCCGGCAGGTTTGTGTACAGGAAAATCAGATTGTAAAAAAGGGAGACTTGCTCGTCAAGTTAGATAAAGCTCTTTTGAAAACAGAACTTGATGAAATGATTATTAGAATTGAAAGAGAAAATTTGAAATTGAAACTTTTCAAATTTTATGAAAATAGGGCTTTAGATGAGTATATTGCTGCTAAAAAAGATATAGATGTTGATAAAGAGAAAGTTGATTTTAAGTTCAAAGAGCTTGAAGAAAAACAGATGCTCTACCAAATACAAGAAGTATCAATAAAACTTTTAAAAGCAAAAGAAAATAGTTTTAAAAGCCGGATTGCAAACAAAAATATTTTTTCCGGTTTTGATGGAAAAATTAGTAAAATAAACATTTTTGAAAATACATTTGTAAATAAAAATGATAATATTTTTGAAATTACTCATTTAACAAATGCATATATGGATCTGTCAATACATCAGAAAGATAAAGGTAAATTTAATTTTAATGATGAAAAAAGTATTTCTATAATTTCTTATCCGGATAAAAATTTTAAAGCTAAAGTGGTTGAAATAAAACCAATTGATGAGTTTAGAGCTTTAGTTAAATTTAAAATTGATCAAGAAGAAAACGCTGAAAAAGTTGATCTAATATCCGGAATGAAAGCAAATTTAAAATATGAGTGAGATCGAAAATTATTTATTTTCATCAATAGCAAGTATTTTAGATAAGCAGAGTTTAAAGGAGATACAAAGAAAAAACTTAAATCTTTCTAAAAACTATAAATTAAGAAAACAAAATGTTTTTTTAGATGACGAGACACGGCTTGCGTATATTGCAAGCCGTCTTCCTGCAACATATAATGTATATAAATATGTTTTCAATCAAATTAAAAGCTTTTTACCGCATTTAAACATTAAATCAGTATTAGATCTTGGCTCGGGTCCTTTGACAGCCCTGTGGGCTGTTTTAGATGTATTTGAGGACATAAAAAAAGTTCATTTGGTGGAAAAAGATTTTAAGATTATTGAACTTGGAAAAACACTTTTAGAGCCATTAAATTTTTTATTAAAAAAAAAGGAAATAGAAATTGAGAAGAATGATCTTTTTAAAATAAAAAATTTTGATTACGACGTTGTAGCATTATCCTATGTAGTTAATGAATTAAAACTTCCATTGGTAGACAGAATTATATCTAAGTGGGAAAGATCACAATCTAAAATTTTAATATTTATTGAACCCGGAACAAAATATGGTTTTGAAAATATTAAATATATCAGAGATAAAATTTTGAAAAAAAATTTAAAAATTGCAGCTCCATGTCCAAATATTTTACCATGTCCTATGAATAAAAATGACTGGTGTCATTTTTATGTAAGGGTTAAAAGAACTAAATATCACAAATATATAAAAGCAGCTTCTCTAGGATATGAAGATGAAAAATTTTCATATTTAATTATTTCAAAAGAAAGTTCTATTCCCTATCAATCCAGAGCAATTAGATTTACAAAAAAATCAAAAGATGAAATATTTTTAACTCTTTGTAAAAGTGGAAATATTTTAACAGAAAAGATTTTGAGAAGTGATGGTAAAAATTTTAAAATAGCTAAAAAAACAGACTGGGGAGATATTTTTAATGAAATTTGAGGGGTCATATACTGCACTTGTAACGCCGTTTAATGAAAAAGATGAGATTGATGAAAAAACATTAATAGATCTGATAAACTTTCAGATAGAAGCAAATACAGATGCTTTGGTTTTATCCGGAACTACAGGTGAATCACCTACTCTTTCGGAAAAAGAAAAATTATTTTTATTTAAAACTGCAGTTAAAGAATCTAAAAATAAAATTAAAATAATTGCCGGAACCGGAACTAATAATACAAAAAATTCAGTTGAGCTTTCAAAAAAAGCTAAAGATGTGGGGGTTTGTGGTCTTCTCATTGTGATCCCATATTATAACAGGCCTAGTGAAATTGGAATTTTAAAGCATTTTGAAGAAATTTCAAAAGTAGGACTGCCAATAATTTTATATCATCATCCTAAAAGAACGGGAACGAAACTAAGTTTTAATTTTTTTAAAATGTTAAAAAACATTGAAAATGTAAAAGCGATTAAGGAAGCGTCTTCTGATTTAAATTACATGAAAGAGATTAAAGGATATACGAACCTGCCAATATTTTCCGGGGATGATCCATTAATTGTTGATATTTTTAAAAGTGGTGGTGTTGGATCTATATCTGTTATTTCAAATATTATTCCAAAAGTTTGGAAAAAAATAACTGATTTATGTTTGAACAAACAATTTGATAAGGCTCAGATAATATTAAATGAATACTTGCCGTTAATTGAATCAATATTTTTAGAGTCGAACCCAATATGTACGAAATATGCTTTGTCTTTAATGAATAAATGCAATCTTAGATTGAGACTGCCGTTAATTGAGCCATCTGAAAATTCAAAAGAAATAATAAAAAAAGAGATTTTAAAAAAAGCTCTTCTATCAGAAGAGCTTTTGATTTAAATTTTCTAAAAGTTTTTTAATTTGATTTTTTTCATCATCTGTTGGGCTAAAAAGAGGATGAGAAAATGATGCTTTTAATCTTTGAAGTGTTGTAATTATTCCATCAGCAATATTTGGTTGTCTTTTATCGCTTTGAGATAGAGGAAACAATTTTCTAATAATGGATAAAAGCTCTTGTTTTGGCTGTCCTTGATAATTTTTAATGATATCCTGTTTTTTTTCCGGATCTCCATCTCTACTTGCTAAAGTATAAATTGCCTGTCTAGGCATTGCATCAATTTGTCCTCTTAAATCATTAGGCATAGTCATATAAAATTCATAATACTGTAAAAAGTTATAAGGAGTTTGTCTATTTCCATAAGTAGACATTAACCATGCAGAAAAAGCGCCCTCCTTATATTTTTTTAAAATTTCTTGAGCTTTTTTTACTCTTTCTCCATGTAAAATTACTGCTTGATTTGTTATTGCTTTTACTTCAGAAGTAATTTTAATAAGCTCATCAAGATCATTGTTTGTATCAGAATTTTCAATTTTAAAACTTTCTAAAATATTAGAAATTTTTGCTTTTTCATCGCTATTAAGTTTATTTAATTTAAATACACCGGAAAAGCTAGAAAGATTTCCGTCGTTAGATCTTTCGGCAAGCTCGCTCATTTTTGGCGGTTTTTCTTTAGATCTAAGCCTTAAACTTAAAAGTTCATTGAATTTAACCATTTTAATTTCTCCTAATGTCAAACAGGTTTACATTTATAATAGTTTTAATAACTCTTTTGTCAACAGTTTATAATCATCTGAAGCTCTGCTTTTAGGTGCAGTTGCAAAAACCGGTTTTCCATAAATAGTAGCTTCTGATACTGCAATATCTCTTCTAATTTTAGATTTTAAAAGTTTTCCGGGAAATGTAGTTTCAATAATTTCTTGAAAACTTTTATTAGTTTTTCCTCTAGGATACCAAAAAGATAGAGTTACACCCATTACGGATAGAGTGTGTCTTTTAGAAATGTTTTCAATAAATATGGCAAGTCTTTGAAGACCTTTAACACTATAAAATTCAGGTGTTGCACAAATTAATGAATGGTTAGCTGCAATTAATGATGATTCGGTTAACCAACAAATAGATGGTGGAGTATCAATAAAAATATAGTCATAATCTAAATGTTTTAAAACATGTTTTAATTTTTCATGAGAATATCTGTCACCGGCTAAATTTCCGGTTACTTCAACCCTTTCGAGCCAAGCATCTGCCGGAATTAAATCTAAATTTTTTATGGAGGTATGTAAAATTATATCCTGTACTTGTTTTTCACCTTGAAGGACAGGAGCTAAAGAATCTTGTTCATCGGGATCGAAACCAAGACCTGTTGTTAAATTTGCTTGAGCATCCAAATCTATAACTAAAACTCTTTTTTTATGAAAAAGAGCTAAAGCGGAACCTACATGTAAACAAGTAGAAGTTTTTGCTGTTCCGCCCTTAAAGCTTGTAATTGAAATAATCTTAGTCAAAAAAAATCTCCTTTTGCAACTAACTAGCTGCAAATGGAGATATTAATGCTTTTGTGTTTTTTTCGTAAGATACTTTTTCTAAAAAATTATTAATTTGAATTTCTCCGTGGCGTGCATTGTCTCTTGTTCTGAGATTTAATGTATTATTTTCAACTTCTGCATCACCGACAGTTAACATGTAATTAATTTTTAAAAGCTGTGCATTTCTTATTTTTTTAGAAACGGATTCATTTGAAGAATCTACATCTACAGGAAGATTTGTTTTTTTATAAATTTCATCTTTTAGTGTATTTGCATATGCAACATGTCTGTCTGCAACCGGAATAATTCTAACTGCTTTTGGTGAGATCCAAAGTGGAAAATTTCCTGCAAAATGTTCAATTAAAATTCCAAAAAATCTTTCAATTGATCCAAATAAAGCTCTATGAATCATAACAGGTCTTTTTTGATACCCATCAGAGTCTATATAATGTAAATCAAATTTTTCAGGAAGAGACATATCAAGTTGTATAGTTCCGCATTGCCAGCTTCTATTTAAAGCATCAAAAATATGGAAATCAATTTTTGGTCCATAAAAAGCTCCGTCGCCTTCGTTAATTTTGTATGAATGTCCATATTCATCTAAAGCGGATTTTAATCCATTTGTTGCATTTTCCCATTCTTGATCGGAGCCGATGGTTTTGGATTTTTCCGGTCTTGTAGAAAGCTCCATTTTATATGAAAGACCAAAAGTCATATATATTTTATCAGCAAGTTCGATAGTTTCTAAGATTTGATCTTTAATTTGATTTGGAGTCATAAAAACATGTGCATCATCTTGATGGAAAGACCTCACTCTAAAAAGACCATTTAAGGCACCTGACGGCTCATGTCTATGTACATTTCCGATTTCAGCAACTTTTAATGGTAGTTCTTTGTAACTATGGCTATATGTTTTGTAGTAAAGCATACCACCCGGACAGTTCATTGGTTTTATTGCAAACTCTCTATTTTCTACAACAGAAGTATACATATTTTCTCTGTAATGGAACCAATGACCTGAAGTTTCCCAAAGTTCTTTTGTCATTAAAACCGGAGTTTTTATTTCTATATATTTTTTTTCACTTAAACATTCTCTTAAAAATTTCAAAAGTTCCTGCCAAATATACATGCCGCTTGGATAAATAAAAGGCATACCCGGAGCTTCTTCTTTTAAACCGAATAGAGAAAGTTTCTGTCCTAAAATTTTATGATCTCTTTTTTTAGATTCTTCTAAAAGAGTTAAATACTCTTGAAGCAAAGTTTTATTTGGAAAAGAGACTCCGTAAATTCTTGTAAGCATTTCATTGCTGGAGTTTCCTCGCCAGTATGCACCTGAAGTTTTAGTTACTTTAAAAGCTTTAATTTTATTAAAAAACGGAAGATGAGGGCCTCTGCAAAGATCATAAAACTCACCTTGTTGATACGCTGTAATATTTGGATCATCAAACTCTCTAATTAGTTCAATTTTATAAGGATTATTTTCAAAAGCTTTCAAAGCTTCTTGTTTATTTTTATATTCAATTCTCTTTGGTTTTAATGATTCTTCAATAATATTTTTTACTTCATTTTCAATTTTCAAAAGGTCTTCTTCTACAATTTTTAAATTTGCAAAGTCATAATAAAAACCATAGTCAATAGCAGGACCGATTGTAGGTTTGGCTTCAGGAAAAAGCCTCAAGACAGCTTGAGCTAGAATGTGAGCAGAAGAATGCCAAAAAATTTTTTTGCCTTCTTTTTCTTCAAAAGACAAAAATCTAATTTTGTCATTATTATTTAATTTTACAGATAGATCCAAAGGTTTTTCATTAATAATTATAGCAATAGCATCTTTTGGAGAGGTTAAATTAAGTTTTTTTGCAAGATCGATACCTGTGGAATTGTCTTCAATTTCTATTTTTTGATTATCTACAAAAACAAACATAAAAGTTCCTTGAAATAATATTAAGTTCTTATTTTACAAAAAAAATATTATAAATGATAAAACAAAAATTAAAAAATATTTTTTTATTAATATTGTAGTTATGTAAACTATTTTTAAAATGTTCTAATCGAGAAAAAAATGAAAAATTTTTTAATATTATTTTTAATAAATATTTCAATCTTTGCAGCTCCTGTCGGAAATCCTTTAACTCCGGAGATTATACAAACAGGATTTTATATACCTCCATCCGGCTTTGTAAATGTCAGACTTGGATATGAAGGAAACTTTATTTCTAATGCAAATTTACAAAAAAGTTTCAATGGAAATGAAATTGATAATTTCAAATTAGATTCAAATTCAGGCTCTTTCATTTTAAATTTTAAAAAAAGATTAGATTTATTTGGAATTTTTGGTGTTTCAAGAATCAGATCTGAATATAGATTTTCATATCAGGATGTAATTTCTAGAATTGAGTATGAATCTGACTATAGAATTTTTTATGAGGCCGGAGGCAGGGTTATTTTAATTCAATGGGGCAATACCGCATTAGATATTGGCGGAAGATATTCAAAAACAAAACCGGGGCTATCATTTATCATTTTGGATGGAGTGCCGCAAATAAAAGATAATTCATTTATAAAATTTTCTTCATATCAAATAAATTTAGGACTTTCATATGCGATTGATATATTTATCCCTTATATTGGAACGAAATATTCACAAAGTAAAGCTGAATTACAAGGCTTAAATTTTGTTATATCAGATGAAGGTACCGGGTATTTAAATATGAAAAATAAAAATGATTTTGGTTTATACTTAGGATGCAGTCTTTCAAACAAAAGATATTTTTTATTAAATCTTGAAGCAAGATTTATTGATGAAGAAGCAATAAGCATTTCCGGAGAATTTAAATTTTAAGTATGAAATATTTTTTTTTTATTTTTTTTATAATAAATATTTTTTCAGCTCCTAATGGAAATCCTTCATATCCGGCTGTGATTGAGGAAGGATTTTTTATTCCTGACACTTTGTGGTGGAATTTCAGATTTGGATATGATTTATATAATAGTTCAGATTTAGTAATGCAGTTTTCAGATTTAAATAAAGAAGAAGGGTATGTACTTAGAAAAATTGAAGCAAATTCTAATACAGCAAATATAACGCTAAATATTAAAGAAAGGATTGATATCTATACTGAAATAGGACCGTTTTTAATCGAGCCTGAATTTCGTATAGGTTCCTTACTATATAGGACAAGAAGTGATGTAAATATCTTATATAGAGGCGGTTTTAAAGTAGCTTTATTTGAAATTTTTGATTTTACTATAGGGACAGATGTAAAATATAGCTATTTTACTTCGGATCTTTCTTATGCAACTAGAAATGAGGCACCTATAAACAATGCGTTAACTAATTTTATATTCAAGGAATGGCAGATTGGA